>TARA_R100001591_G_scaffold91697_1_pt1 | contig 44769 bp, 37 predicted proteins | sample TARA_R100001591 | Tara Oceans TARA_R100001591 (sample SAMEA2622725) | marine metagenome | biome: marine biome (ENVO:00000447); feature: surface water layer (ENVO:00002042); material: "saline water (ENVO:00002010), including plankton (ENVO:xxxxxxxx)" | depth 5 m
TTTTGTAAGGAATGTCGTCTCAACCCGTCTAACTGTGTATCATGAAGCAGAATACATTACCAAACCGGCAGTCCATGCGTTTGCAGGGATACGATTATTCCACCCCGGGATTTTATTTCATCACCATTTGTACCAACCAAAAAGAATGTTTATTCGGGAATGTTGTAGATGGAAAAATGCATCTGAATGAATACGGGCTATTTGCGCACGGTGATTGGTTTAAAACAGAAACCATTCGTAACAATGTAAATTTGGATGCATTTGTGGTTATGCCGAATCATGTTCATGGGATTATCGAAATTATTGATAAAAACCCAATCGTAGGGGCGAATCGCGATTCACCCCTACGGTTCCGTATATTGAACAATGACACCATTTATCGGGCAAAATTCGAATCCCCATCAAATAATTTAGGAGCCATTATCCGGGGATATAAATCATCCGTCACCAAACAAATCAACCAAATCCGCAAAACACCGGGCGCCAAAATCTGGCAGCGGGGTTATTATGATCACATCATCCGAAATGAAGAATCGTTGTTTTACATCCGGGAATACATCAAAAACAATCCGATGAATTGGAATAAAGATCGGTTTTACCAAAACATGTAATTTCAGAATCCGGTTCGCTGCCGGAAATGAATATGTATTCGGAAACGTGATCAACGGGAAAATGCATCTGAATGAATACGGGCTATTTGCGCACGGTGATTGGTTTAAAACAGAAACCATTCGTAACAATGTAAATGTGGATGCATTTGTGATTATGCCCAATCATATCCACGGAATTATCGAAATTATTGATACAAAACCAATCGTAGGGGCTAATCGCGATTCGCCCCCACGCAATAAAATTGGAATCAATAATTCGTTGTATACATCCAAATTTGAATCCCCATCAAATAATTTAGGAGCCATCATTCGGGGATACAAATCATCCGTCACCAAACCGTTCTTTGGGCAATCCGAGGGATGTGGATGGCACCACTCGTAAAAGAATCACCCCAATTTATCCACAAAATCTAGTTTCTCCCACGGGAACTCATCTCTACCAAAATGCCCATAAGCCGCTGTTGGTTTATAGATCGGTCGCTTCAGATCAAAACGAGTGATGATTCCTTTCGGAGTACAATCAAAGGTCTGTGCAACCAGATTAGCTAATTCAGGATCGCTCATTTTTCCGGTTCCGTAGCTGTTCACATTAATGGAAACGGGTTCAGCAACGCCAATCGCGTATGCCAATTGAACAAGGCATTCATCTGCTAAACCTGCGGCTACCAAGTTCTTGGCAATATGTCGGGCAGCATAAGCGGCGCTTCTATCTACTTTTGAAGGATCTTTCCCGGAAAAAGCGCCACCACCGTGGGCTCCGAATCCTCCGTAAGTATCCACAATAATTTTACGACCGGTTAATCCGGTATCGCCATGCGGACCTCCCACAACAAACTTTCCGGTTGGATTTACATGATAAATGGTTTCATCATCAATAAGTTCGGATGGGATCACATTTTTGATAAGAATATTCTTTACATCTTCGTGAATTTGTGACTGCTCAACGCCTTCATCATGCTGTGTGGAAAGAACGATGGTATGTATTCGCTTTGGCTTTCCGGCGTCATCGTATTCAATAGTAACCTGACTTTTGTTATCCGGCCCGAGGTAGGGCATTAGATCAGTTTTTTTACGAATACGAGCTAATTCTCTCAAAAGATCATGAGAAAACTGAAGCGGCATCGGCATGTACTCAGGTGTTTCTTTATTAGCATAACCGAACATCATTCCCTGATCGCCCGCGCCTTCTCTGTCTACTCCCTGAGCAATATCAGGACTTTGAGTATGGATGGTGGAAAGTACTCCGCAACTTTCAGAATCGAAACGATAGCTGGCTTTAGTATATCCGATCTCTTTAATCACTTCTCTAACTACTTCTTGAATATCCACATAAGCATTAGTGGTAACTTCACCGGAAACTACAGCTAATCCTGTAGTTACTAGTGTTTCTACAGCAACACGTGATTCAGCATCTTGTGCCAGCATAGAATCTAAAATGGCATCTGAAATTTGATCGGCAACTTTATCCGGGTGTCCTTCTGATACGGACTCTGAGGTAAATAAATTCTTCATTCTTGTATTTTATTTAGTAAGGTACTTTCGGTTACGAAGCGTTGAAAAGGTAAGAAGATTATCTTAAAATAATGGTCTCATTTTAACTTCTTTGTCTTTTCTGATGGATTGGACCTGCAATCAAGGACAGCATATATCAGAATAGTACTACTTTGAATTTTATAGTAAATAGCATAAGGAAATTTTTTGGCGAGCATATAATGATAATTGCGCTGGTTTTTGGGGTGAATTCCGGCATAAATCACTAAAGAATCAATATCAGAGAACAAGGAGTCTAGAAAATAACTTCCGATTCCTGATTCCAGGGATTCATAAAATCTATACCCTTTTAGAAGGTCTTGCTTAGCTTCATCAAGAATGCGAATGTTCATTTAATAGAACTATTTATCTCCTTTTTGGCAACATTCCAATCTTTGAATGAACTTTCTTTAGTGGATATTCTTTCTTCTCTATCTTCAAGCTCAGAGTCGTGCCAGTCAGGTAATCTGTATTTCTCCACCGGCTCTCTTAATGAGCTCCATAACTCTTCCATTAATTGGATTTTTTCTTTCTCGGTAAGCTTATCTACAAATGCTGAATTATTCATAAATGCACACTTATTATATCTTATCCTATCAATTTATAAGATTATCAATCGAAATCAACTATCAAAAAGATCCTTATCACTAGCATTTCTATCTATTCCTAAATATTGATATGCTTTTGCAGTGGCCACTCTGCCCTTTGGAGTACGTTGTAAAAATCCTTCTTGGATTAAAAATGGTTCATACACTTCTTCAATAGTTCCTTTGTCTTCCCCAACGGCAACTCCCAACGTTCCCAAACCAACCGGGCCTCCGCCATAGTTTTCTATAATGGCTCTTAGCATTCTGATATCCATATCATCAAGCCCGTTTGTATCCACGTCCAGAGCATTTAACGCTTTATCAGCAATTTTTTTGTCGATCTCGTTAAGGCCTTCAACTTGCGCAAAGTCTCTGGTTCGGCGAAGCAATTTATTTACAATTCGAGGTGTTCCACGGCTTCTTCGCGCTATTTCGTATGCACCTTCATCTGTAATTCCAAATTTCATAATATGAGCTGTACGGAGCGCTATGTTGTGCAAAAGTTCAACTTCATAATAATCTAACCTCATATCTATTCCGAAACGAGCTCTTAACGGAGCAGTAAGCATTCCCTTTCGCGTTGTGGCTCCAACTAATGTAAAACGGTTCAGATCTATCTGAATGCTTCTTGCATTAGGCCCGGAATCGATCACTATATCGAGTTTAAAATCTTCCATTGCCGAATAAAGATATTCTTCAATTACAGGGTTCAAGCGATGAATTTCATCAATAAAAAGAACATCACCTTCTTCCAGGTTGGTAAGCATTCCGGCAAGATCACCCGGTTTTTCAAGCACAGGCCCTGTGGTGGGGCGAATAGTTACCCCCATTTCTTGTGCAATAATGTGCGATAAAGTAGTTTTTCCTAAACCCGGAGGTCCTGATAGAATAACATGATCCAGAGCATCTCCACGCTGTTTGGCGGCTTTTATGAAAACATTTAAGTTAGAAATAGTTTTTTGTTGCCCGATAAATTCATCCAACGTGGATGGACGTACCGAATTTTCAAAAACATCTTCTTTTTGTTCAGGATTTAGCAGTGGATTATGCACGAATTATTGGTAAATATGTTTACACTAACTTTATAGAATTATACTTAGTTTATTATCGAAATGCGCATTGAATTTTGGCAGAACGTATGAAATACAATTCTTACTCCCCGGACAAACTTGATTTTGATCCGATTGAAAATCAAAAAAAGAAGCGAGGCAAGAAATTAGCCAATATTAAAAAGAACGAAATTCTTAAGGAGAAAGGATTGCATAAAGATCTAAGTTCGAGCAGTTTGAAAATTTATGGATCAGAATATTTCTTTAACTACGAGCTGAGTTGGCTAAAATTCAATGAAAGAGTTCTGGCTGAAGCTCTTAATCCTAAGAATAAATTACTTGAACGAATAAAGTTTATAGGCATCGTATGCTCAAACCTGGATGAGTTTTTTCAAAAAAGAGTAGGCGGTTTAAAAAGACAACAACTAGCCGGGGTTAAAACTCTTTCCGTTGATGGTATGTCAGCTTCTGATCAACTTAAAGAGATCAGGCACGAAGTACTAAAAATGATCGAGATTTACAGAGGGTGCTTCTTTAAAGATCTGGTGCCGGCAATGGCAGAAAAAGGAATTTATATTAAGGAATATTCCCAGCTCAGCAATTACCAAAAAAGAGTAAGCGATCGCTTTTTTCAAAAACAGATTTATCCGATCGTAACACCTCTAGCCGTGGATGAATCACATCCATTCCCATTTATCTCTAATCAAAGTCTTTCATTTGCAATAGAGCTCGAAAACCCTCGCAATAAGGAAAAGCATTTCGCCAGAATAAAAATACCGGCAAATCGTCCACGACTTATTCAGGTTCACCGCAGAGGAAATAAAGTAATACTGGTTCCGATTGAGGATTTAATACGCACGAAGATCGATCAGTTTTTCCCGGGCATGAAAGTGCTTTCGGCCCATATGTTCAGAGTTACCAGAAATGCTTCTGTAGAACGGGAAGAAGAAGAAGCCGATGATTTGTTAGAAACCATAGAAGATGAACTTAGAGAACGTAAATTTTCTGAGATCGTTCGTATGGAATTAGAGGCAGACATGCCTAAACACATTAAAAAGTATTTGCTCAAGAACCTCAACATTAACTGGAACGACGTGTATGAGATGAATGGAACTATTGGTTTGGTAGATGCCATGCAGATATCCATGCTTTCCGGTTATCCAAGGTTAAAAAGTCGCTCCTGGACACCGGTTTTACACCCTGCTCTTCGACATGAGATTGACGAAGAAACGCCAAGTTTTTTTAAGATAATCAGGGACGGGGATTTTATGGTCCATCACCCGTATCATAGCTTTGCTCTTTCAACACAACGTTTTATTGATGAAGCTGCTAAAGACCCACGAGTTTTAGCCATCAAACAAACATTGTATCGTACTTCAAAGGATTCGCCCTTAATGCATTCACTTATGCATGCCGCTGAAGAAGGCAAACAAGTTGCCGTTTTGGTGGAGATTAAAGCACGTTTTGATGAAGAACGAAACATCAACTGGGCACAAAAGTTAGAAAACTGCGGAGTTCATGTTGCTTATGGAATCCCGGGATTGAAGATTCACACAAAGGTAACCATGGTGGTGCGAGAAGAATCGGACGGACTGCGTACATATTGCCATCTAGGAACCGGGAATTATCATCCTGACACTGCTCAACTGTACGAAGATCTTGGTTTGTTCACTTGCGATGAAGTTATTGCTTCTGATGTAACAGATATCTTTAATTTGCTTACCGGGTATGCTCCCGACCAAACGTTCGAAAAATTACTGGTAGCCCCCAAGCACATGAGAACCCAAGTTACCGATCTCATAGAATTTGAAACAAATGAGGCTAAAGCAGGTCGTTCTGCCAGAATAATTGCAAAAATGAACAGCCTTGAGGACCCGTTGATTATTCAGAAATTGTATGAAGCCTCGCAAGCTGGTGTACAAATTGATATGATAGTTCGTGGCGTATGTAGGCTTATTCCGGGAAAACAAGGTTTAAGTGAAAACATCAAAGTTCATTCGGTAATCGGCAGGTTCCTTGAGCACTCCAGAGTGTTTTATTTTAATCATGCTGAAGAGCATAAGTATTTTATTGGCTCCGCTGACTGGATGCATAGAAATCTGGATGCAAGGGTTGAGGCTTTAACACCCATTGAGGCTCCTAAGCTCAAAAAATATCTTCAGTTTATTATTAATGTGTATTTGCGCGATAATATGCAAAGATGGTTGTTAAAGGAAGATGGTTCATACGAAAAAATAGTTCGTACAAAAGGAACGAGAAAAGTATCAACTCACAAGGTGTTGATGAATCATTCTACGGATTCAGATATCCCTATTCCAATGGAAGATTAATTATCTCCGGATGATGTTTCTTCGAAGTCCACTTTGCCAAGATCATAGCTAAGTTTTTGATACAGAACATAAGCTGATTTTCTGAACACACCATCTCGTTTATATGCTTCGCCAACTGCAAGCAGAGCGTCTTCCAAAGCTCCGGTATTCACATAAGCATTGCCTAAATACCAAAATGCTTTTTCTGAAATCATTCTGTTTTCTTTAGCTCGGGTTGCGGCTTCTGTAAAATTAGTTATCGCTTCCGGGTATTTTCCATCATTATAAAAAATAATACCTCGGTTTAAAAACGCTTTAGAGGCATAGGGCTCTTCATCATAATTTGAAATAACTTCATTAAAAATAGAAAGTGCTTTTTCCTGATCACCTGAGGAAACGGCTGCAAAACCTAAATTTAACAATGAATCCGCGCTGCTTATTACGAAATCCTGAGACCTTAAGCCATCAGCAACTTCAAGTTGATCAACAGGAATAGTGCTGACAATAAAATCATTCAGGGTGGTATGTGTTTCAACACGGAATAGCTGAACCAATGCTACGAGTAGAATAGTTGCTGCTGCAGAAGCGTGCCAAACCCAGTTTGGCAGTGAGTGTACAGTAGCTTTCTTTTTTGAGGACATTTTTCTTTCATCTAAAATTTTTTTCACGCCTGTTTCCAGTTCAAGTCGGTCTAATAAATCTGGATCTTTTGCTATTTCTACCCACAGGCGTTCTATGTCGCTTTCGTTGAGCCTGCCTTTTACGTAAGCGTCAATGGTTTTATAAATATCTTGGTCTCTTGAACTACTCATTATATACTATTTAATATGTAATGTATTTAAATACATTAACCTTTGCACATAGTAGGACAGTTTCGTACACCATTCCTTACACTATTTATTTATTTTTTTTTGAACACACTCATTTAGCACCTGTATTATTCGGTGTTTTTTTGTCCAGGCGTTGTTTACACTGATCCCAAAATGGTCTGCTACAACAACAGTATCGCTGTCAGGTTTGCTGAACCAATATGAAATATACTCCAGTTGTTTTGCCTTCAATTCATTAAAACAGCGCTTTAAAACGCTTTGGCGTTCTTTATCCAAAAGATTGTGAAGCTGATCTGGCTCTTCTGAGTACGAATCGGGAACATGCTCGTAAGCAGTTTCTTTTCTTTTATTTTGATGCTTTAAATAATCGTGTTTAGCAGTCGTAAAAAGATAATTGATAATACGATCAGGATGTTCCAGCTCGTTATTTTTGATTTTTTCTACAGCGAAAAGAATAGCATTCTGAGCGGAATCTTTGGCGTCTTCCGATTCCGCGTCCATTCTAACCCTCAAAAATTTGAACAGAATTTTAGTGAGAACCTCATAGAATTCCTTAAAAGATTCCTGATCTTCTTTTTGAACAGCTATTACAAATTTTGAATAGTCCATAAGTTAGTTATAAAACGTCTCTTTAAAATAAGCGAGATTTGGAAAAAGAAAATGGGGAATTTTAAATTATAACCAGTTAGTTTCCAGCTGTGTATAGAGTACAACTAAATAACTTTGAAGGCCCACTAGACCTGCTCCTTTTTTTTATAAAGAGGGATGAATTGGATATCTATGACATTCCAATCTCTTACATAACCCAACAGTATCTGGAATATGTAAATTTGATGGAAGAATTGGACCTCGATGTTGCGAGCGAATTTATCCTGATGGCAAGCATGTTGATGTCAATCAAAGCCAAGATGATGTTGCCAAGAGAAGAAGACGAAAATGAAGAGATCGATGAATCTGATCCCAGATATGAATTAGTTCAAAAGCTTCTGGAATATAAGCGCTACAAAGAGATGGCTGTAAAAATGGCTGATATTGATGAAGAAGCCAGAAAGCGATTTAAAAGAGGTTATCCGGATGTGGACGATGTTGATCAACAAGCTACAGGAGAGGCTCTTAAAGATGTTACCTTATTCGACTTGATCTCTGCTTTCCGAAAAGTTCTTACAGATATAGAACGCCAGCGGATCGTTCATAAAGTGAATAAAGTTGAAACAACAATAGAAGAACAATCAGAATTTGTTCTGGAAAAGCTTACTCGATCCGGAAGGCAATCATTCGTAAGTCTTTGCAAAAACTTAACAAACAGAGTTGTAATAGTTGTTACCTTTCTGGCAATATTAGAAATGATAAAAGAGCAACAAATTAATTTATTTCTCGAAGAAGACCCCACTGACTTTTATATAGATCTAAAGCCGGTAGACGAAATAATTGGTGCTTAATTAAGAAATAAAAAAATGAAGAGAATAACTTACATAGTATTAATCGCTGTAATAACAGGTTGCAGCGGATCAAAAGAAACAACGAATCTTCCTGAAGCAAGTATTTACGATTTTGATAAAACAATAACGGTAGAAGGGCTAAAATCAGACCTTACAATTATTGCCAGCGATGGGTTTGAAGGTCGTGAAACCGGAGAAGAAGGAATAAGAAAAGCCACTGAGTATATTACTGAAAGGTATAACGAAATGGGTCTTACGCCTGTTGGAGATAACGGAACCTTTGAGCAAAACTACGATTTGAGCGCTCCTGTTATCAATAGCTACAACTACAAAGTAACGGATAAAGACGGGAGTTTAATTAGCGAGACCGCTGTAACTAAAGAAGCTACCGGAGATTTTGTTACCATTTTTGGCGGTTCTGATGATGTAAGCGGAGAAATAATTTTTGCTGGATTGGGTATTAGTAATGAAGAAACAAACCACTTGCCTGAAGTTGTAGCGGATAAATGGGTGATGGTATTTTTTGATAGACAACTAACCAATCAAACCGCACTTCAAAGATTAATTGGAAATGGTGCTGCCGGTGTAATACTAATAATGGATCATAAAAATCCGGAAGGTTTTATTCAAAATGCGCAGCAATCACAATCAAGATTGGGAGCAGGTGGAAGGTTGTCTTTATCGTATTTAAGAGACAATGATCAAATAACTCCAGCTTGGAATAGTGTAAACCCTGAATTAGCAGCGAAATTGCTGGGCCAAGATAGTGTGAGTGAATTAGTGGAGCTTAGTGAAGAAATCAAAACAAATGCTTCCGGTTTTAAGCCAATAGAATTGGAATACGCTTTGTCACATGATGTTTCTGTAAACGAAAATACTGTTAAAGCATCAAATATCGCTGCTTTTTTAGAAGGTAGTGATCCACTATTGAAAAACGAAGTGGTTGTATTGAGTGCGCATCATGATCACGTAGGAATCGGAAGACCGGACTCAACCGGAGATGCTATTTATAACGGGGCTGATGATGACGGAAGCGGGACCGTTGGTCTGCTGAACACTGCACAGGCAATGCTGGCAGCTAAGAAAGCGGGAGCCGGCCCAAAAAGAAGCGTGTTATTTTTACATGTTTCCGGAGAAGAAAAAGGATTGCTGGGTTCACGATATTATTCTGACCATCCAATCTATCCGATAGAAAATACCGTTGCTAATATTAATGTAGATATGATTGGTCGTGTGGATAAAGAGCACGAAGAAAATAAAGATTACATCTATGTAATTGGTGGGGAGATAATTTCCTCAGGTTTAGACAGCTTGCTTAGAAGTGCAAATGAAGCTACTGTAAATCTTGATCTGAGTAACAGATACAATGATCTTGAAGACCCGAATCAGTTTTACAGAAGAAGCGATCATTGGAATTTTGGAAGATTGGGCGTTCCATTCATTTTCTTCTTTAACGGAGTTCACGCAGATTACCACAGGCCATCAGATTCAATTGAAAAAATAGAATGGGAAGCATTGGCAAAAAGAACACAACTGCTTTATACAACTACGGCAATGATTGCCAATACTGAAAAAAGACCTGAAGTTGATAACAGAGAGTTCATAGAAAAAACTCAGGAAGGAAATTAAACTACAACCCTCTTCAAAATTGATTTGGAGAGGGTTTTTTATTTTCCAATTATGATAAAAGGCGCCCAATATATGGGATGGTTATAGTAGGGATGTTGTATATACTCCTTTTTAGCTCGTTGAAGAGCTTTCTCTTTATATCCAAATACAGGAGTTTCATAGAGATCGAAAAGCAATTTAAAGTTATTCCACAACCCCATTTCTTCCTTCTCAAAGTGAGTTAGATTTTCGTAAAAAGAACCCATGAACGAAGCTGTGCTTTTATCGTACACGCTCCAAAGACTTACCACTACAGAAGACGCTCCTGCTTTAAAAAAAGAACGCTGTAACCCTTGCAGTCCTTCACCGCTTATCATCTTTCCAATCGCTGTATTACAAGCGCTAAGAACCACCATGTCGGCGTTAAAAGTCAATGACGAAATCTCTTTGCTGTTCAGATATCCGTCTTCTTCAAAAGCTCCTTCTGTTTCAATCAATTCCGATATCAACAGACCGCTTTGTTCCGGGTTTTGTTCATTTACTCTTCCATGAGTGGCAAAATGGAGATACCTGAACTCATTTAAAGCAGAAGTCTTTATTCTGGACTCACTAACATCGCGATTCTTTAATGAAAGAACATCAGTGAAACCTTTTGAAATAGCATCGACTTCTAAAATAGTGGAAGGGAGCGAGGAATAGTTTTTGGTAGAAGTAATTACCTCATTCAATCCGGAGCCTGCCACCGCAAACAAATCTCTGGACGTAGTTCTGTGAGGTGGTTTTATATAGTTATAAATAGTGGCTGAAGGAAGATATTTGATATTAAAATGCTCAACCAGATAGGAATCGTTTATTCTGAGAGCATCAAAAGGAAGAAGAGAGAGAGATTTTGAAGGGACGATCAGTAAATTTTCAATAGCCTGATATTTGTTCAAAAAGGGTTTTAGAAGCAGATCATAAAGAGGCACCGATTTTGCAGATATAGAATCTAAAGAATCATTGTTTTGAATTGACGACCTAAACACTGAAACCAATCCGGATATAAATTCCTCTGATGAGAGTGAATCTACTTCAAATGAATGATAATCGATGTCTTTCTTTGTAACCCAAAAAACAACCAGCTTATTATCAGTGAACATATACTCAATTAAAGCATCGTTATCTGAGAGCATATCTTGAATTTCAGAGATCTTAATAATTTCAGACTCATTGACCGATCGCAATTTAGGATGATTCAGATAAAGCTCATTTGTTCTGGATTGATACTGAAATTCTAGCTCATTCACCTTTTCCCTAAGCGCAGATAAAGATTGATTATCATTTAAACGCTCTATTTCTCGATAAACCTTATCAATGTTTTTTTCTTGTTGTCTTAAAGCTATTAAGGTAGTGTCATTTACTACATTTTGAAGTTCAGAATCGGAAAAGGCTAATCGCTCTAACAACACGCGAGACCGCCCCCTTTCAGTTACTTCAAAAGATTTATTTATATCATCATTTTCTTTTAAATACCAATAAGCGACTTCATTATAAAAGTTGGCATAATTACTAAAAACACCTGATTCGAGATTCTCTCCATAAACAGACCGTTGCTCCCTTTCTATTTCTGAAAATGCAATTTCAGCGTAATAAAAAGAGCTGTCGTTCCCTAAGGCGTGGTATGATCTTGAAAGTTGAACTAAATAATCTGCAATTCGATATCCCTTAAAAAGAGAAGCAATATTATAAGCTTTCTTAGAATAGGTTAGCGCGCGAACAGGTTGATCAAGTCGTGCATTAACTTTTGCGACCAATGCATAAGACCGTGCATTTAGTTGTTTCGATTCTGTTTTTTGAGACAGCTGAGAGGCTTTTTCAGCATAAGCTAGAGCCTCAGGTAAATTAACTGTTTCCAACTCAAGATCGGCCAGCTTTAAATAAACTTCTATGGTTTGGTGATCTGTTTGATTTTGGTCCGGATTGTCTAAAATCTTATTGTAATAAGAGCGCGCAAGATCAAATTCACCCAGTTTTTGATAGCAAAAGGCAATATTTAAAGTGATAGAAAGGTCTTCAATGAGATTGGCACTGGAATTAAAATAATCGAGAGCTCTTTCAAAATCTCCAAGAGACATATACACGGAAGCAACGAACTCATATGCAGGAGCTATATAGTTTATCACACCTTCTTCTTGAACAAAGGAAAGATACTTCGAGTAGTTAGCGAGGGCTTTATCATAGCTTCCTGTTCTGTGATAAAACGAGCCCAAATAATAATGGACAGTTGAAGTGAGGTCGTTATTCTGAGTTCGAATAGTGGTATTGTAAGACTTGATGAGATTGTCTTCTGCTTCCTCTGTAAAACCTAAAGCTTCATAAGCGGAAGCAAGATTTCTGTAAGAAATAGAAAGTAAAAAGGGGTCGTCAATTTGTTCAAAACTCTGTACTGCAATTCGTCCGAATTTGATAGCATCATCATAATAACCCAATTGATAAGTAAGCAATGAAAGTGAATTACTTACTTGGGCAATTCGATATTGATCACCGGATCTGTTTGCTAAAGATAGAGCTGTTGTATAATATTTTTGAGAATTCGAATAATCACGGTTTGCTTTGTACGCCCAAGCAACATTGCTTTTAACGTAAGCCTGTAGTTCCGGGTGTATTGCCTCAGAGAGAGAAGAATCCGCTTTTAAGATCCATTCTTGGCCTTTGTCATAAACGCCCTGATCTAATAAAGATGCACCCAAGCCTACCGAAGCAATGATCCATTCTTTTTCGCTCTTGTTATTTTGATATTTAGCTAATGCCTTTCTGTAAATAACTTCTGCTTCGGGGTAATTTCCTTTTCTGTATACCTCATTTCCCAAAACTAATAAAGAGTCATCTGTAACATTGGCATACTGTGAATAAGCGGCTGATGGAGAAAAAACTATAAGAAAGAGAGCAATTAAAAGACTCGTTTTTTTTAAGGTATTTACATGTAGTTGTCGCATGCAACGAATATATTTTGTTGTTTCCATACAACCAAAAATTAAACGGAGTACAATGAACTATATAATATCAAATACAGAAAAATTTAATATCCCGGATGGGGATGGAAAGCCGGATAAGCCAGGAACAGGAAGTGGGGGTTCAGGCGGAACTGACGAAGTATAAAGTAAAAGCCAAGCCAATAGGAAATTATTCTTGGTTTGGCTTTTTAATATGTTCAGTTTACCCAGAAATTATATTAGAAAGACTAATCCCCAAATAAAGCATTAACAAAGCCTGCCCGATCGAATACCTGAAGATCTTCTATCTTTTCCCCTAAACCGATGTACTTAACAGGAACACTTAACTCGTTAGAAATACCAATAACGATTCCTCCTTTTGCTGTACCGTCAAGTTTGGTCAAAGCCAGACCGGTTATATCTACAGCTTCTGTAAATGCTTTTGCTTGCTGCATTGCATTTTGTCCGGTAGAAGCATCCAGAACAAGAATCACTTCATGCGGAGCTCCATCAACAACTTTACCCATCACTCTTTTGATCTTGGTAAGCTCTTCCATTAAGGCTTTTTTATTATGAAGGCGGCCCGCGGTATCAACTAAAACAATATCCGAACCTCGTGCTTTACCGGAAGCAACTGTATCATAAGCAACGGAAGCAGGATCGGCGTCCTGTCCTTGTTGAACAATAGGAACATCAGCGCGCTCACTCCAAATTATAAGCTGATCTACAGCGGCGGCTCGGAAAGTATCAGCAGCGCCAAGCAGAACACTTTTGCCCGCTTTTTTATAGAGATTAGCAAGTTTTCCAATGGTAGTTGTTTTGCCAACGCCATTTACACCTACAACTAAAACAACATGAGGTTTTACGGGAAGCTCAGCGTCGAACTCGGCCGGTTTATCAGAATCATTGTCCTTCAGAAGGTCAACAATTTCTTCACGAAGCAAAGCTTGCAACTCTGACTGGGTAACGAATTTATCTTTAGCGACACGAGCTTCAATTCTTTTGATAATTTCAAGGGTAGTAGTTACCCCAACATCAGAAGTAATTAAGATCTCTTCCAGTTCATCCAGAGTTTCATCATCCACTCGGTCTTTGCCGACAAAAGCCCTGCCAAGTTTATTAAGGATACCTTCTCTGCTTTTTTCAACACCCTTATCAAGAGTCTCTTTTTTCTTTAAACCAATTTTGTCAAAAAAGCCCATACATCAATTAAATTTTGCCCCACGCATTATTTTGCGATAGCGATTAAAATAGTCAAAAAATGAATACACCATAACAAATGTACAAATATATAACAGCCAGTTATGCACCTGAATGGCATCTCTGAAAAAGAAAACAGCAATCCAGTAAAGGGCCAGAATATTAACGGCTATTTTACCGGACATGATCGACATCGCAACCTTCCCATATTTAACCTTAATAAAGGAAGAACCAATCATTATAAATGAATCTCTGAATACATTTAAAACAAGAAACCAGAGAGGTACCCAGCCTAGCCAAACTGTATAAATGAATAAGGCCGCAGCACATAATTTATCTGAAATGGGATCGATCATTTTACCAACTTCAGAAATAGTATTTGTTTTACGCGCAACAAGTCCGTCCAGATAATCCGAAATTCCCGCGTATAAAATCAATGCAACAATAGTATTATTATATTCATACTCATTCTGCATATGTAAATAGATAACCGGTGCTGCAACTAAAAACCTGGAAAAAGAAATCAAATTGGAAAGAGTAAACACCCTTCCAGAGACCTGAACTATTTTACCGTCTATGTTTTTGTTCTTGATCAAGAAATTCAAATTAACTGTTATGTTTAAAGGTAAGGTCATTAACCGCACAAAGCCAAAACAAATAAACTGAACTAAAAAAAGGAAATCACAACAAAAGAAAAGTTATGGCTGTGTTTTCAACCACTCTTCCGCTTCTTCAATTGTTCTAAAAATTTTACCGTTAACACCAAGATTTACAGCCAGAGTTTCTCCAAATTTATTTGAACTGTAATGATCTTCAATCAGGTCAACAAAGGCGATGGTCATTCCGCGAAAATCAAGCTTTACAGCAGCATTAACAATATTATATATTTCCAAAACAGAACCGGGGTTAATTTTGATGTTCTCAACAACTAGAAGCTTGGAAAGATCACTGCTCGACATTGCCGTTGAAATTTTCCCCCATAATTTGTTTGATAGCGCAACACTGTCTTTTTCAGCTTCATAGTAAGCATATACATATTCTTCTCTCTGTTCTATTTCAAGTTTATAATCTTTCATAAAGATCACCTTAATTTATAGCAACTCATTATATTGTAAAGAATACTAAAGAGCTAATTAAATGCAAGAATCAAAAGACCTTATAGAAAAACAAAAGCATTCTGAAAAAGTATTTAGTGGAAAACTTTTACACGTTTATTACGACGAGGTTATACTTCCGGATAATACTGAATCGTCGAGAGAATGGATCAAGCATCCGGGGGCATCAGCTGTTGTGCCAATATTCAGCAATGGTGATGTATTACTAGTCAGTCAATATCGCTACCCGTCAAAACAGATATTTCTTGAAGTGCCAGCGGGCAAGATCGATAAAGGAGAAGATCCACACCAAACAGCTGAAAGAGAACTTAAAGAGGAAACCGGCGCTACTGCAAAAGAACTATATTACATCGGTCATTTTTTTCCTGCTATTGGTTACGCAAATGAAGTGATACATATTTACGCAGCCTTAGACTTAACTTTTGATGAAGAAAATACTGACGCAGATGAATTCGTTGAAAAAAAACGAATTCCTTTTAAGCAGGCAATAGAAATGGTTCACTCAGGAGATATAAATGATGGAAAAACCATTTGCTGTCTTTTGAGAGCAGAGCGCTTTCTAAAAGAGCAAGGAAAAATCTAAAGCAGACCTTCGCGGCTTGCTAATTCATATAAGCTTTGGTGAAGATCGGTTTTCTTGATCTCACCTCTTTTTGCCAGTTCATCGATTTCAATTTCATTGAGCATAATAATACAACCGGCAGAAGTTAACGCGGCATCGAAGTTTCTGGGGTCGGCTAAACGAAGCTTTTCAAGATCAATCCCGCCAGGTGAAATTTGTTTATTAACTAATATATGAAAGATGTCTTCTTTGGTATCTCCGAAGCTGAGTTCTTCAATCCCGGTTTTTTCAATTGGAATCATGTTTATCTAAAAAGTCTCGGGCTTTTATTATTTCTAAAATTTCTTCAGTCTCACTGTCAATTTTCTGAACCTGGAATAAACTAATTATAGCTTGTTCGTTCAGAGTCTGAATTACATCCTGTATAGTGTCGCAATATTCAGTTTCACTAACAAGATCATTTACACCTTGTACAATATAACGGAAAGATTTTTTCTTTTTTGGAGTAGAGATTTGTTTTTCAGCCTCTTCAAAATATTCTCGAATTGCATTCTCCGTTACAAACCAACTTACACCGAGTTTACGGCCTTTTAATCTGCCTTCTCTCAGGTAAGCACGAAGAGTCATTTTTGAAATCCCCAGCATTTCATGCAGATCATCAATGGAATAAAGAGTTAAAGAACCAATTTTACGAGGCATAATTCAGAAAATTATCTATACAATATCTTATTTTAAATAGCTAAATATATTGTATTACTTATATATTAACTAATATTACTTATACATTGTTAAAAAGATTTGGTTACCCCCTGCTTCCTGCCGTATATTGGTGACAGTTGATTCAAAACGCAACCCCGTCTACAGAAGGCAGGGTTTTTTTATGCCTATCAATCAACGGATTTTTGTTCGTGTAAACAGCCCAACTTGTTTTATCTTTAAGAATGAAAAGAGCACTACAGATTTCATTTCTATACCTGGTTTTTATTTCCTGTTCAAGCACAAAGCTTTACTATTCTTCAGAAGCAAAAAAATGGCAAGAATTATCGCCGGGGAACCAGAACGAACTCATATATGAAATATATTTGATTGGGGACGCCGGTTCACCCTCACTTGAAATACAAGAGCCCAACCTAAAGCTACTGGAGCATAAACTTACTAACAGCTCTGAACGCAGTGCGGTTGTATTCTTAGGTGATAATATTTATCTGAATGGCCTGCCTGATTCCACTCACCCCAGAAGAAGCTTTTATGAGGGGAGAATCATCGAACAAATGAAAACGGTGGAGAATTTTAAAGGCAAAGTATTTTTTATTCCTGGAAATCATGATTGGGATGACGGCGGCAGAGATGGACTGGCGGCTGTTCAGAGACAAGAAAAATTTGTAGAAAATTACCTAAACAGAGGAAATACTTTTCTTCCGGACAATGGATTTCCGGGACCTGTAGATATAGAATTAATGGATGATGATGAACATCCATTATTAAGAGATGATATCAGGTTGATAGTTTTAGATACACAATGGTGGCTTCATAAATATGAAAAATCTTATGGTGATACAGGAGAATATGATCTTTTTGATGGAGGAGATTTTCTGAATGAATTCGAAGACATTCTTATAAAAAGGCAGAAAGATTTTCTGGTAGTTGCAGCACATCACCCATTAATTACTAAAGGAAGGCATGGTGGTTATCTGCATCCTTCGGCTCACTTAAAACCTCCTGTTTTTGGCACTTTTAATGTACTGTATAGAAGGATATTCGGACGCGAGCAGGATGTAAATCATCATAAGTATGGCAATATGGCGAGTACTTTCCGAGAACTGTTTAACAATAACGACCATTTGATTTATGCCTCCGGTCATTCTCATAACCTTCAGTATTTAAGAGAAAAAGGAAAACGGGAAACCAGGCATTATGTGGTTACGGGAGCGGGGACAAAAGATAGCTATGTGGCAAGCGGAAGAGGAACGGAATTCAGCTATCAGGGAGAAGGATTTTCAAAACTAAATTATTATGGGGATGGTTCAGTTTGGTTAGAAGCCTGGACACACGACGGCTCAGATAATGGAAAACTGCTATATAAAACACAGTTGAAACCACCATATCAAGACCCTATTGAAGAAGAACAGCAATTTCCTGATACAGATTACACTGATAGCACTAAAGTAATGGCAGCTAATGCAAGTTACGATGGTAAAGGAGCGCTGTTCGAGGCCATTGTTGGTGGGCATAATCGTAAATATTGGTCAATAGAATCGGAGTTTCCCATGTTCGACGTATCCGAACTAAAGGGCGGATTAATTCCGGTAAGAATGGGTGGAAAAGGTCAGTCAAATACCCTACACCTTGAAGACAAAGAAGGAAACGAGTATGTACTCAGGTCGGTTGATAAACAGGCGGGGAAAATTTGGGATGAAAATCTCAAAAAGACCTTTGCTCTAGATGTAGCTCAGGATCAATTTTCTATTTTGAATCCGTATGGCGCATTAATTATCCCAACTCTAGCAAATGCAATTGGCGTCTATCATACAAATCCCAAAATTTACTATGTGCCTGACGACCCTATGCTGGGAAGATACGGAGATGAAATAGGCGGACAATTGGGACTTTTTGAAGAAAAGCCGGACAATGACATGAGTCATTTAGAAAGCGTTGGCAGATCAGAAGAAGTTGTGGCTTATCGGGATATGATTCGGGAAGTTGATGGAGATATTGATCACAGAGTTGATCAAGAAATGTTTATCAGAGCACGATTATTGGATATGTTGATTGGAGATTGGGACAGGCATAGCGATCAATGGCGTTGGGCTACATTTGAGCCTGAGGATGAGCAAGGAAAAATATACCGTCCAATTCCCAGAGACCGAGACGTGGCTTTTATGAAAATGGATGGAATAGTTCCAACCATTATGAAGTTCGGATCATTTTTTCAGTACCAGAACTTTGGTGAGTCTTATGGGAATTTGGTTGGACTAAATTACAATTCACTTTCACAAGCCAGAAGATTTACAAATCAAGTTAATCATGAAGATTGGGCCAGGATTGCATTAGAAGTTACTACCAACTTAACCGATTCAGTAATTGAGCAAGCGGTCAGATCATATCCGTCGGAAGTATTTGAAAAGTATGGCGAAGAAACTATAAAGCATCTAAAAGTACGAAGAGATCTGCTTCCCGAAATTGCAGAAGAATACTACTCAATGCTGAATACGGTAGTTTCCATTCCGGGTAGCCATAAAAGAGAGCGGTTTGTGGTAGAAACATTAGACCGAGACAGAACTAAAGTAGAGGTGTATAAGCTTACCGGCAAAGGAAAGCTCAGAGAAAAGTATTACGAAAGAATTTTCACAGATAAGGAAACGGATGAACTCAGACTTTTCGGAATGAGTGGCAATGATGAGTTTATCTTAAAAGGAGAAGCTAACAACAAAACCAGAATTTTGGTTGTGGGCGGACCCGGAGAGGATATTTTTAATACGAATGAGCTCAATAAGAAAGCTTCCCGAGATGTAGAGATCTTTGATTCTGAAAAAGGAACTACCGTTATATCTAATTATAAAGTTCATAAGCACCTAACCGACGATCCTACTGTTAGCAAATATAACTATGAATACGACTTTAGGTGGAACAGGATATTTCCCGGTTATTACTTTGAATACAATTCGTTCGATGGAATTTTTCTGGGAGGCGGTCCACAAGTAGTTCGTTACGGGTTCAGGAAATTCCCGGCAGTTAGTCATTATTTGCGGTTTAATTACGCACCAAAAACAGGAGCATCTAATTTAAAATATGACGGAACCTGGTTTCAAAGAGTACGTTCTTGGGATCTAAACGTAAGCTCTGAAGTGCTTTTTCCTAAGAGTTTCAGAAACTTTTTTGGGTTGGGAAATGAAACGACTCTGCAATCCAGAAGTAATAAATTTTATCGTGCTCGACTTTCCAGATATGCTTTCGAGGGGAGCTTAAGTCAGTCGGTGAATCAGGTTTTATCAGTAGAGTTGGGCAACAGGCTCAGCGCCACCATAATAGATGATAATTCTGATGAGAGTAATATTCTAAATGAACTCGGAAATGGCTTCAGTGTTACTACAGATGAAGATCAATGGTTCAATACCGTATTTGCAAATGTAGCTATAACTGATGTGGACAATTCAGTAAATCCTAAACAAGGATACAAATTTACACTGCACTCGGATGTGAACATTGGCATTCGAAACACCTCTCAAACTTTTTACAGATTTGAGTCTGATTACAGGATTTTTTATCCAATCAGATTTAGCCCGCAAATAGTGATTGCCAATCGTGTTGGCGGGGCTCATAATTTTGGCCCGTTCCCTTTCTACGAGTCTAACACCATTGGGGGAACTCAAAATCTAAGAGGTTATAACGGGCGTCGTTTTTCAGGAAGAAGTACTTTTTATAATAACACAGAGATCAGGATTGAACTGCTCGATTTCTACCGGTATTTATTAGGAGGTAAGCTGGGAATTACAGGATTTTTTGACACAGGAAGGGTATGGACAGACGGAGAAAGTTCGTCTTTATGGCATAAAGGATACGGTGGCGGTGTTTGGTTTAATGCATTTGATTCCGTTCTAATCAATTCAACTATTGGATTATCTGACGAAGGGACATTATTTGAAATAAAAGCAGGGTTTTTCTTCTAAATAATAAACAGTGGCTCGATTATTGATATATTTACATAAAAGTATCAACAGCGGGTAGAATAAAGAATGTCAGATCAAAGTAATTACAGATCCCTTGCAGCAATAATGTTTGCCGATATGGTAGGGTATACCAAATTAATGCAGGAAGATGAGTCTAAGGCAAAACTACTTCGAGATCGCCAGAGAAATGTTGTTGATAAAACTATAGCCACCCACAATGGTAAGGTTATGCAATATTATGGCGATGGAACATTGAGTATGTTTTCAAGCGCTATAAAAGCTGTTGAAGCAGCGAGGGAAATTCAGGATCAATTACAAAGAGATCCAAAGGTCCCATTAAGAATAGGGATCCATATTGGAGATGTGGTTCATGATTCGGAAGGAGTTTTTGGAGATGCCGTAAATGTAGCTGCCCGCGTACAGTCACTTTCTGTGCCCGGCGGAGTAATGATTTCCGGAAAGGTATTCGAAGAAATTAGAAATCATCCTGGAATAAAAGTCGAAGCTTTTGGAGAACATGATCTTAAGAATGTGTTTAACCCAATCAGCATTTTTGCTTTAGCAAACGAAGGATTATCAGTTCCTGAGCAATCTTACATTCAGGGAATAACAGGCAGCCATAAAAACAGCGTTGCAGTATTACCATTCGCGAACTTTAGTCCGAATCCTGAAAACGAGTATTTTAGTGATGGAATCACGGAAGAAATAATAAATGCGCTTGTAAAGCTGGATGGCTTGCAGGTGCCTTCCCGAACATCAGTATTTGCCTACAAGAATACTAACAAAGATATCAGAGAGATTGGTAAAGAGCTTAATGTAGCTACTGTTTTAGAAGGGAGCGTCAGGCAGTCGGGTAACAAGATCAGGGTAACAGCTCAGCTAATAAATACGGACGACGGTTTTCATATTTGGTCGGAAAATTATGACGGCGAAATGAAAGATATATTCAAAGTTCAGGATGAAATTTCCCAGAAGATAGCTGAGAAGCTGGAACAGAATTTTGAATTTAATGCAACCAGAGTCTTTTACGAAGCATCAACTGATAGTGTGGTTGCTTATAACCACTACCTTCAAGGTCTGTACTATTGGAATAAGAGAACACCAGAAGCAGTTCTGAAAGCAATAGAATGTTATCAAAAGGCGATCAGGAAGTGTAAAACGTATACAAAGGCGTATTCAGGCCTCGCTAATTGTTACAGCTTTTTGGGAGTGATCGGCCATTTAAAAGGAAAGGTAGCATTCACAAAAGCCGAGAAGTTTGCAGTAAAAGCTCTGGAGTTGAACGACTTCCGCGGAGGCTCATTTGTGTCGCTTGGATTCGTAGATCTGTTCTATAAATGGGACTTCGATAGTGCTGAAGCGAACTTCAGAAAGGCGATCACGATGGAGCCCAACAACGAAGAAGCGAGACTTGCACTGGCAACATATTATCGCATAATTGGTGATGTGGACAGAATGTATCATCATACAAAAGCGGCAATTAAAATTGCTCCGGTTTCATTACCGGCGTTATTACAACATGCTCATTCTCTTATGATTACGGAGAAGCATAAAAAAGCATTGGATCTATTTGACAGGATATTGGAACTGGACCCTCTTTTTAGACCGGCATTAGAAGGAATTGCGCTAGTTCATGTATTTGAAAAAAAGTACGACAAAGCGATAAGGGCTGTAAAAAAGTATTTAGATCTGATAGATTTGGATTATAAAGACGGAACACAACTAGGTTATATAGCGGCACTAAAAGGGAACATAAAGCTTGCAGAAGAAAACCTTAAAATACTTCAGAAAAGAGAAGAGTCTAATCCAGACTTAAATCTATGTTTAGATTATGCCGTTATCTACGCGGCACTGGGAAAAACGGATATCGCTTTTGATTACTTAAATAAAGCGGTTGACGAAAAACTCGGCTCTGTATTACTGATCAAAACTATATTTCCGTTCGATATGCTAAAGAGCGACGTGAGATATGGACAGCTTTTAGAACGGATGGGTTTAAATCCTTAAATCCCAAAACACATCGAGTTTAGAACTTAATTTTCTATATTCAGGAAATTAAAAAAGAAAAAATGTCGTCAGATACAGATTCAAGTTCGAAGAAGAAATTAGGCTCCCGAAAGCGTGGTGTATCGGATATGTTCCGCACCTCTTACAGAACGCACATGGAGCTGAGTGCTATTGCTGATAATAAATCAAACATCATGATCAGCATCAACGGAATCATTATTTCGATCATCATTGCCTCTATTTCTCCTAAAATAGATTCAAACCCCTGGCTTCTGTTACCCACTTCAATTTTATTGATAACCTGTCTGTTATCTCTGGTTTATGCAGTGCTTTCTGCAAGGCCAAGAGTTAGTAAAGAAAAAGTAACTTTAGAGGATGTAAGAGAAAACAGAGCGAATATTCTGTTTTTTGGAAATTTTTATACGCTTCCCAGAGCAGATTATGTTGAGGGAATGGAAGAGTTGATGCAGGATAGTGAACGGCTATATGATAATATGGCCAGAGACCTTCATGGGTTAGGCGTTGTTCTGGCAAAAAAGTACAGGCTATTGCGAATTGCATATAACCTTTTTATGGGTGGATTGGTGCTCTCTGTTATAAGCTTTATTTTTGTATTCTTTCAGATTTCCTGGAGCTAATCTGTATCCGGTTCTCCGGAAAAAGCTCTGGATATGCGCTGATTCATTAGCCGTTTGTAGTTTTCGTATTCATACCTGCTCACAGTAAATTCAGATTTGAATTCGCCGTCAAAACAATGGACCAAAAGCTTATTTTCTTTATCCGTTTCTGAGATGGTAACCTCAATTTTGCCCAGCTTGTAAGATTCTATTTCTTTCATATTAAATTCTTTAATACAAGATAGGGAGATTGTTTTTAAATGGATAAACTATTCTTTGCAACCCCAACCGGAATGGGTTTTTTTATCCGCATTTCTTCCAAACGCCGGAGGCTTATACAACACTAGCATTCCATAAAGATGAAGAGGTTCGTTATAAATATCCAGGTTCTGGCAATCAATGTTATCAGTAAAAAAAGGTTTAATTGAAGTATTTGTAAGATGCTTCTCATACAATTTGGAGATCTCCGGTAAATCCTTGTTCAACCCTGAAAGCCAATATGTAGAAATAGTTACCATTGTAGAGAGGTTTGAGCTAAGCTTTTCGAAGGCATTATGAGCAAAAAAATCAGCAAAAATGGGATTCGGAATGGATGCATTCTTTTCCAGAAGATCAAATTTTTCCATCGACATATAAGAAAGGTGCAAATTCTGAGGAGAAGCAACGGCAACATCTGTTATCGATTGCAACCTTTCCATCATATATGGATTGCCGTTATTACAAGTAGAAAGAATAGTAACATCAAAGCGTGAAGAGAATTTTTTTAAGTCGCTTGTGAAAATATCAGTATCAAAGTTCATGTCAGGCATTGAGCGATGATAGTGGCGATCTTTAAAAGTCGGAATTTCATGCCCAAAATAAATGAGGTACTCTTTACGATCTTTTTTAGTTGAATGCGTTCGGTAGATTTCAGCTTCAGCAGAAAGGCCACCATCCAAAGGCGAGTAACTCCCTTTATTTATCAAAGAACCGTTTCTGTAATGATAGAAAACGCGATCTTTTCTTGGAAAAAGAAAGAATGCTTTTCGTTCAGGTTTTTGGTGAAAAATAAAGACCTCACCATGTTTAGCATTTTGTGCAGTTTCAATAGATTCTTTTAATGCTTCATCGTTAGCCTTTTTGGCCTGCCCATCTACATGGTAAAGGTAATTTGCATCCGCATGTATTATTGAGATAAGTGAATAGCGCACGGAATCGGTTTCGGTAGTAATAACAGACTTTGAGCCAGAACAACCGGATAATATAATGAGAGTAAGAAAAAAGGCTGCTTTTAATGAAAGCAGCCCAATATTTCTAAAAATTGATGACTTAATTCTTATCAAAGTAAAAGAAGAATAATGATGATCAACAATAAGGTGGTAACCCCAATGGTCACAGTATCAGCTTGTTCAAGATCCTGTTGTACATAATCTGCAAAGTTATTCAGGCTGTTATTTGGTACCGCTGAAAAGCCATTATTTCCATTCAGCTCGTCCTTTTTGTTCTGAATATCTTCTTTAAAAACCTGTAAGCCCTGCTTTTCTGTTTCTGAAACAGCACGCATTCCTTCTACTTTCTCAATAGCTCCAATCAAATCGTCAAAAGAGTCGTTTAAAATTTCTCTTTTAGAATCAGGGGTTTCAGCTTTTTCAACACTTTCTACCATTTTATTGATGTGCTTTTTAAACATGCTTTCAGCATCGCCTGCCTTTTGAGCACTTAATGGTGAAGCAAGTCCAACCAAGGCTAAAGTAAGTACAGAGAATATGAATTTTTTCATTTTTTAATCCGTTTGTTAATATTAATACTAGTTTAATTAAAAAAAACCGCTCTCAGTTCCGTATTTTAAGAAAGTAATTGAAATGAACTTTCAGAACTTGTGAAAAAAAGACTAACAATACTAATAGGAATAGGGATTTTTTTAAGTGTATTCCTGTATTCATCGCTCAAAACAGTTGAGCCGAAGACTATAGAAAACTCCCCAAATTGGATTCCATTAGAAACAGCTCAAAAAGAAGCCATTGAGCAGAATAAGCTTATTATGGTGGATGTTTATGAAGTTGGATGTAAATATTGCCGCGCAATGGAAAGAGAAGTTTACCCCGATACAACTGTAAGAATTGTATTGGATCAAGGATATATACCAGTTAAACTGGATGGAAATTCGGAGGAAATGGTTCGTTTTAATGGCGAAGAAATAACAGCCAGAGAATTTGCACAAAAAAAGGGTGCCTATGCATTCCCTACCGTTTTGGTGTTAAACGCTAATGGTGACGTGCTGAAAAAAAGAACCGGATTTATGAATGTAGATGAATTAAGACAATTTCTTTATAACTCGGGCTCATAATCTTTGGAGCTCAAAAAAAAGTATGAACATGAAAAAAATATTATTGAATTCAGTAACTGTAATTGCCGCTGCTCTATTTGTTATAGCATGTACTGAAAAACCAAACACGAACGGGAATCAGGACAGCGAGAATGTTTCTCAGGAAATGAAAGTAACGCCGGAACTCTACTTTGAAGGAGTAACTATTCCCTGGGGCATGACTTGGCTTCCTAACGGAGATATGTTGGTAACTGATAGATCAGGAAAACTATTAAGAGTTCGGGATGGTAATCTGATCGCAGAAATATCGGGTGTCCCCGAAGTTATGGCACGAAGCCAAGGCGGTCTGCTTGATATTGAAGTACATCCCGATTATGAGTCAAACGGCTGGATATACATCACCTACTCTTCAACGGAAGGCGCAGGAGACGGAGCAAATACAGCTATTATGAGAGCAAAATTGAATAATAATGCGTTAGTAGAATCTGAAGTTCTTTATAAGGCAACACCAAATACAACCAGAGGACAGCATTATGCAGGAAGAATAGCATTTGATTCGGAAGGCTATTTATATTTTGCAGTTGGCGACAGAGGAAACAGAGATGAGCTTCCGCAAAGGCTGGGCAAAGATGGAGGAAAAATATATCGCCTTAATGATGATGGCTCTATTCCTTCTGATAATCCATTTGTAGGACAAGAAGGCGCAATTGAAGCGATGTACTCGTATGGACATCGAAACCCTCAGGGAATGACCATGCATCCTGAAACAGGAAAGATTTGGTCACATGAACACGGACCACGTGGTGGTGACGAGCTGAATTATGTGGAAGCCGGCAAAAATTACGGATGGCCTGTAATTACCTATGGTATCAATTACAACGGAACTCCAATTACAGATGAAAGAGAACGAGAAGGAATGGAGCAACCAAAAACATATTGGGATCCATCTATTGCACCATCTGGACTTGATTTTGTGACCAGCGATCTCTACCCGGCATGGAAAGGGAAAGCAATTCTAGGTTCTCTAAAATTCAGCTATTTGGTGGTTATTGAGCTGGACGGAACTGAAGTAAGCAGCAGAGAAAATGTATTAGAAGGAATAGGCAGAGTCAGAAACGTAAAACAAGGCCCGGATGGATATATTTACGTTGGTGTTGACGGCGTTGGAATTTATAAGATTATTCCTGAAGACTAAAAGGAATTTTTGATTCTACAAAGTGTCCACTTTAATTAGTTGGACACTTTTTTTGTGTCGTTAATTTCAATATCGCCCGTTCCGGAGTATTCATCATCAGGAATCGAAATACGCTCTGAAAAAGTATTGCTTATTCTTTTACGTCTTTCCAAGATCATTTGAAGGCGTTCTACGAGATCAACGATCCTGTTCTTTTTCTTTTGTTTTCTCTTGTTCATAGAACGTGCGTACAGAAATGAAAGCAGGCCAAAGACAACCATCATTATGGCACCAACGGCCCCGTCATTACCGAGCTCCCCAAAGACACCGGCTGCAAACATCATTATTGAAACAAAAATACCTACCGCAACAGGAAAGTAAAGCTTATTGAAAGTCTTCATGCTCTGTTTAGCCAGGATCTTTATAGCGCCATTAGACTCTTCAAGAGAAACCTCCAAAGAATTTTGGGATGCAAAAAATTTAGATAAGCCTTTAGGTGTAGATTTCCATACCGTTTTAGTTTTCCTGTGTTTGATCTCACCAACAGTATTGTAATGGTATTCGATTTGAGCTCTTAACTCTTTGAGTGTTTCCGGAGTTAAACTTCCGGTAGAAAATCCCAAAACCTGAGCGTTGTTAAAGCCGGCGTCAAGAATAAGTGGCTCATCAACCGGAATTCCCTGATACTCGAGCAACGCTTCACAAACAAAAGCTCTATCCAATTTAAGAGAATCCGTTATTTCGAAGAGGTCAGGATATTCCTGTTCCAGATTTTGCAGAGGCACTTGCGCTGAAGCACCATAAAATTTCTGGAACATTGTTGCCCTGTTAACAATACGTCTTATTTCATCTTCTTTCAGATTCGCCATGTGTTGTTAGTTCAATTTAGTTTTTGCAGCAGAAATGAGCCCGGCAATCTCTTCTTTCGATATATTTTCTTTATTGTTGCAGTACTGGCACACAATTTCCTGTGAATCTCCTTTCATTTCTTTAAGGTCATCATAGTTCAACAAAGCAAGAGCATTCAAAAATCGATCTTTATTACATCGGCAAAAGAAATCGACCAGCTGTCTGGAAAGTTCTTTCACTTTGATGGGAGACATTACCTTGTCCATTACGGCATCAATGTATTGCCCATCTTCAAAAAACTTATGTACCGCCGGAAAGGAACTCAGACGTTCCTGAAGCATATCAATTTGTCCCTCCGGTGCGCCCGGTAACTTTTGAATAAGTAATCCACCTGCTTCTGTAACAGCGCCATTTTCATCCATGCCCACGTCCAATATCAGAGCAGAATCTACCTGTTCTGATTGAGCTAAATAATGAGCGATATCTGAAGTAACATCTCCGTTGATAAGCTGAATAGTGCTTGTTCTTGGTTCGGCTTCATTGTAAAGTGTTTTAGAAAAAGTAAGAAGTCCTAAGCCTAGACCTTGACCAATAGCGGTGGATGAATCAGAGTAATCGAGTTCTGCAGTAGGATTTCCAACATAGCCACGCACTTCTCCAAGGCTGTTTGCTTCAGCTACTAAAAACCCAATAGGACCGTCGCCTTCCATTCTTAGCCGAATACGTTCTTCTCCCTTTAGCTCAGAAGCCATAAGCATTGTGGCGGTAAGTGCTCGTCCCAGAATCACGGTGTTTAATAAAGAAAGTCCGTGTCTTTTTTGAGCTTCTTTTACTAGATCAGTGGTTTTAATTACAGAGATCTTAAAATGTCCGTCCTTAGATATTCCTTTGATCAGGCGATCTTTAAACTCAAATTCCTTCTTGTTCATAAATATAAATTCCTTATTGAATAGGCGTACTTAGTAGGTTGTAAGATAAGGATATTTGAGCGAGAATAAACGAGCGACCACAGAGAGAGTTTCTATCAGAGGGATAGAGGGTTGCTGCATTATAGCTGTTAGTGATCAGCCATTAGCTTTAGTGTTCTGGTAGTCACTAAAAGCAAATGGCTAAGCGAATTCGAATAGAAAAAATGGATTACCATTGAGCACTATAAATAATTCTAAAGGTCGATGTAGTTGGAAGTTTTTTCCGAAATCGTCAGGATTATAAACAGGACAATTTTTGTAAGTGAATGATCGAACTTATACAACTACTAACTCCCAAACTAACGCAATCGTCTCACTTGTGCATTTCTTGCAAAACATTCGTCCAAGCGTGACGCTTGAACTAGAAAGGGGTACCGCTATTGAGCTCCCTCAGCACAGGCGCCAGAACCAAAAGCTCCCGACAGACGGTGAAGAAGCTATCCATCATTTAGCTAAAAGTGGGGTGAGTGAATGACCGAACTTCTTTCTACAACTACTAACTCAAAACTATTCACTCACAACTATTAACTCCCAAACTACTAACTCATTTCCTGTCAGTCATATACATCTCTCCCATTCTACCGGAGAAATGGCCTTTGGACGAATAGATCTTATTTATTTTCCCAACAGAAGCGATGCGCTTTTCAGCGAGCCTGTTAGAGGCAACATGGGTTGGGATTTCATGTTCTTCAGAGAAATTCAGAATATCCAAGATGGTATCGTAGATCTTTCCTGCTTTCTGTAAACAACGCTCTTCGTTATATCCTTCAAGCTCTCCGGCTACGTTGATCAATCCACCTGCGTTGATCACATAATCAGGAGCATAAATAATTCCTTTATCAACTAATTCCTGTCCGTGCTTCTCTTCAATATCCAATACATTATTAGCACCGCCGGCAATAATGTCGCATTTGAATTGGCTCATGGTATCATCATTGATGACGCCGCCTAAGGCACATGGAGTAAAAATATCCACATCCAATCCATAGATTTCATCTGGCTTAACAAGAGTTCCGTTTACTTCTTCAGCCAAAGATTTTGCTTTGTCTTCATAGATATCAGCAATAAATAGCTTTGCACCTTCTTTGGCTGCATGTCGGGCAAAAGTTGAGGCTACATTTCCGGCGCCTTGAAGTGCAATTGTCTTTCCTTCTAAAGAATCACTTCCATACGCTTTTTTAGCACATGCTTTAGCACCCATGTATACACCAAAAGCAGTTACAGGAGATGGGTTTCCGCTACCGCCCATAGATTTAGGAATACCGGTCACAAATTTAGTTTCAGAATACACCCACTCCATATTAATTTCTTCCATTCCCACATCTTCTGCGGTTATGTAACGGCCACCAAGACCATCAACAAAACGACCAAAAGCACGAAACAACATTTCTGTTTTGTCTTTATGAGGATCGCCGATAATTACCGCCTTTCCACCGCCCAGATTCAGGCCTGATATTGCAGCTTTATACGTCATCCCACGAGATAAACGAAGAACATCTTTGAGCGCAGCCGCTTCATTTTCATAATTCCACATGCGGGTGCCACCAAGAGCCGGGCCAAGTGTAGTATCATGAATAGCTATGATTGCACGCAATCCGGATTCAGGATCTGAGCACATTACAATCTGCTCATGCCCTTTGGTTTGCAGTGCATTAAAAATTGGGAAATTAGGGTCTAGTTCTTTTTCATTCATGGTACTTTGGACGGTTGCTTCTGTCATTATGAAAATTCTTTTGTATGTATAATAATTCGATGCGTGGAAACGCTTCCACAAGCTCTCTATTTCTTAGGAAACACTCAAGCCCTCTACGTTTTTTAACGAGCTCGATCAAGCCTCCAAATATAGTAAAACATCCACTATTTTGGGGAATTTGAAGCAGTTTTTTTAGCAAATAAGATAACAAATAGGGTGGGTGACTGGTTTAAGCAGATATATAGGTGTTAAAATTAATATTTAATATTGTAACGGATTAAGTTTTTTAGCTACGATATTGTATTTTATAAAGAAATAAGCAGAAATGCTTTGGCGCTTAGGCTTGACCGCCACGTTGCCTTTATGAATAAAAAAATAAACAAGGTAAACCATGTCATTCCGCTGGGTATTCGCGCAGCAGGACCAGGACACTCGTACATCTGTCTTAAAGCAGAAGCTCGGAGTCCCGGCCAAAATAGCCGAATTATTGGCTATTCGCGGAATAGAAACATATGATGATGCAAAACTCTTTTTCAGACCTACTATAGACAGAATACATGATCCTTTCTTGATGAAAGATATGGATCAGGGAGCAGATCGGCTTGCGCTGGCTATTCGCAATGGCGAAAGAGTACTCGTTTACGGCGATTACGATGTCGACGGCACTACAGCTACGTCTTGTCTATATATCTTTTTAAAGAAATTTGGTGTAGATGTAGATTATTATATTCCGCATCGCTTTAAAGAAGGATATGGTATCAATCCTGATGGAATAAAATACGCTGAAGAAACAGGATGTCACCTGATCGTTTCTGTAGATTGTGGTATTACAGCCATCAAGGAAGCGCTGGTTGCGAAAGAAAAAGGGATCGACCTTATCATATGTGATCATCACACAGTTGGCGATGAAATTCCTGACGCCCTTGCAGTACTGGACCCCAAAAGACCAGACTGTACCTATCCCTTTGATGGGCTTTCCGGCGCCGGCGTGGGATTTAAACTCATTCAGGGAACTATTTCCAAATTAGGACTTCCAAAGAAAATAGCATATCAATTTTTAGATCTGGTTGCGATCTCAATTGCGTCCGATATTGTTCCTATTGTAGATGAAAACAGGATCTTGATGAAAGAAGGGCTTACGATGATCCGTAAAAAGCCAAGAGTTGGAATAAAAGCCCTGCTCGATCTGATCAGGATGCCGCGCGAAGAAATTAATACCACCAAGATCGTATTTTCGATTGGCCCTAGAATAAATGCTGCCGGAAGAATGGGCGATGCAACTACAGCTGTTCAATTGATGATCGCTGAAAACGAAGCGAAAGGAAAAGCATTTGCTCATGAACTTGAATCCGTAAATATGCGTCGGCGCGATAAAGACAGCAAAACGATGGAAGAAGCGCTGTCCATGATCGATGATGGTGTTGACCTGAGCGAAACATCTATAATGGTGCTTTACAAAGAAGACTGGCATTTGGGAGTAATAGGAATTGTAGCCTCAAGATTAGTGGATCTATATCACCGCCCTGCAATCATGTTAAGCAGTGTTGAAGGTGTAATAAAAGGATCGGGGCGCAGCATCAGGGGATTCAATATTTACAACGCAATGAAAAAATGCGAAGACCTGTTGGAGCAATTTGGAGGGCACGAATTTGCGGCGGGTTTAACCATCAAAGAAGGTAAGCTTACTGAATTCAAACGCAGGATGAACGAAATTGCGTATCTGGATCTTTCAGAGAATACTTTTGAACCGGAGTTACAGATTGACACTGAGCTGAGCCTGGAAGATATTGACATGAAGTTCTGGAAGTTGCTAAACCAATTTGAACCGTTTGGTCCTCATAATCTGCGCCCGATCTTTGTAAGCAAAAAAGTTGAAGCGGTAGGAGTTCCCACTATTGTTGGAAACGGACACCTGAAAATGAAAGTGAAACAAGGAGATTCAGGAGTTTTTGATGCAATCGGGTTCAATATGCACGAGTATCTGCCTTTTGTTCGCAAAGAAACCTTTGACATGGCTTATGTGGTGGAAGAAAACCACTGGAATGGAAGAAGGACGCTTCAGATAAGAATTAAAGATATTCATCAGAATTAGCGATGAATTAAATGCCAAAACTCAAAACCAGACGCCGTCATGTCCGCCAGCTGGCGGATCAGGATCTTTGTAGGGTCTGGTAGTTTGATCAAACCTCCCGGCTCTGATTTCTAACCCACCCCCGTCCCCTCCCTAAGATTAAGGAGGGGAGCTCCTTAAGAACACCCAACGTCTAGTTACGAACGCACATGAGTGAAAATGGACATTGAATGTTCAGTATTGGGTGTTGAATCACTGCCTGCACCCCGGGCGTGAACGCCCTACTAGCTTAAATTTTGTTATGTGATTTTAAACCAACAGATTCTTCAGGGCCGGCGCGGGTTGTATCCTGAAACAGGATGTTTTAAATAGAAGACAATTGTTTTAAAAGCCCAGACGTCATCCTGAACTTGTTTCAGGATCTTTGTGAGGGCTGGTAGTTCGATCAAACCTCCCGGCTCCGATCTCTAACCCACCCTCCGTCCACTCCCTAAGCTTAAGGAGGGGAGCTCTTTAGGAACGAGAAGAGTCAGATGAGCAAGAAATGATTTTCAAAACCAACGTCATCCTGAACTGGTTCTGAATTTTATCAACGAGCGCTTGGGCTGCTCCGGAAAGACTAAAAGCATATCAAGACCAACAAAAACATAACTACTTTTAATTTGGTATTGCTGTTAGATAATAATCCTGATATCTTTGTCGCCCTTCAAGCTAACGCTTAAAGGAAATCTACCGGGACTGTAGCTCAGTTGGTAGAGCAACGGACTGAAAATCCGTGTGTCGGCGGTTCAATCCCGCCCGGTCCCACCTTAGAGCCCCATTCATTTTTATGAGTGGGGCTTTTTTGTTTATAACAAGCCCCTTGGATAAGGGAAAAGACATTTTAAATAGATCATAATAGTACTATAAAAAGCCCAGACGTCATCCCGAACTTGTTTCAGGATCTTTGTGGGGCCTGGTAGTTCGATCAAACCTCCCGACTCTGATTTCTAACCCACCCCCGTCCCCTCCCTAAGATTAAGGAGGGGAGCTCCTTAAGAACATCTCAATAGTAATAAAAGCAGGTCATTCCTGCGAAGGCAGGAATCTGGATCGTTATCACAGGCATGCTTCTCTAAAACAATCCAGATCTCGGGCATACGCCGCGAGATGACTCTTTTGAAATGAATTAACCCAATATCCAATGTTCAGTATTGGATGTTCAGTTCCTGCTTGCCCACCGGGCGTGAACGCCCTACTAGCTTAAATTTAGGAGTATGATTTTAAACCAGCAGGTCCTTCAGGGCCGGCGCTTGGTGTATTTCGAATTAACCCAATATCCAATGTTGAACAAGGAACACCCAACGGCCAGTTACGAACGGTAATTGAGTGACAATGGACATTGGATGTTCAATATTGGATGTTGAGTTACTCCCCTCCCCCCTCTAACATCTTCATGTGACCTCCCTCAACACAATGCAAAACAGCCACATGGCGTTAACGAGGCAGCAGCGGCAGCTGCATTAACCATTAACGAACAGGAGACATCATGTCTGTAAAGTATAAAGTCATAGAACGAGGAGAGCCGGGAGTGGTCGGCGGTGGAACCAAGAAGTTTTACGCTTCTTTAATAAGTTCAGGAAGTCTGGGAATAGAAGCCCTGACCGACAGGATCCAGCAAATGAGTACGGTAACCGGTGCGGATATACGCGCGGTTTTGTATGCTATTGCTGATATCGTACCTCAGTTGTTGAGCGAAGGACAGATCGTGACGATCGGCGATCTGGGTAACTTCCGCTTAAGTGTATCCAGTGAGGGTAGCGATACAGAAGAAGAAGTAACGAAAGCGAACATCCGTAAGTCGCGCATTCTGTTCCGACCGGGTTCTAAGTTCGCAAACATGCTCAGTAACCTGGAGTACGAAAAATCATGATAACCCATAAAAAAGAACACTAACAGGCATGGCTGCACCCGTAGTCATGCCTTTTTTTTGTTGCGCAACAATCCCTGAATAGATGCGCATCTCTTTCCTCATTCATGCGCAACGACACATTAATTCATAGGCATCAGCAAAGCAAGGAGTGTCAATAGGCTATAATATTGCGCTTATTTCCTTTTTGGTCATCCTGATCCCGAAGTTTCGGGACGAAGGATCTGCACGATTAGAAATCTAGCTCAAGATTTAATTCATGCACCCAAACCCGCAGGGCTGAAGCCCTTGCTAGCTTATGAACGAGGTTTTATTCTATTCTCTATAATTAACGTCATTCCTGCGGAGGCAGGAATCCGGATCGTTCTCACAGGGATGCCCTCTAAAACAATCCGGATCTCGGGCATACGCCTCGAGATGACCTACTTACTCCATTCACGATCCCGAGAATTCGGGAGAAGCGATCTCCCGAATATGTTTGGAATTTAGTTTCAGGAGATTGCTTCGTCGTATACACTCCTCGCAAATGGGATCGCAAACTTTTACGAACAACACCTTTGCATAACCACCTGATTCTTCTATTTTAAATAGCAGTTAATAAAATAATACTGATAAATTATTCATATAAAATACTATTTGGATAACCGATGTTATCAGTGGAAGTAATGAGCCTATTAAAATTTTTATAAGTTTGAATAACTAACTTCTTTAAATGAATATATCCGATCTTTTTACGATGTTTCGAATCCAATCAAAGTACTTTAAATGCTCATAGACAATAAGAAAAAATTTAGAAGCCAAATACCAGCTACAATGGCTGAGTATTTGGAAAAGTATATAGGAGAAGGAGAATTCAATGCTGTGACTGGATATTTTACAGTAGAATTTTTAGCCAGGATGTATAATCGTATGAATAGCCCCGAGCAATTCAAAATGATTATGGGAAATCTTGTAAATGATGAAAGTCGCTTGGAAGATTATACAATTGATTTATTGCAGGGTGACTTAAATGTGAAGACCGTTCTTAGAAACTCAGCTGATTCTCAGAGAGCAATTAAGTTTTTAAAGCAGGATAAAGTCATGCTTAAAACTATTGATAAAAATTTCTGTCATGCTAAAATGTACCTTTATAATGATAAGGATACGAGAAATAGTTTTTATTCTGTTGGCAGTTCAAATATGACAGAAGCTGGAATGGGAGTAAGGGAATCTGGAAATATTGAATTGAATGAGCTTCAACAAAGCGAAGACAATGATTTCGATAAAGCATTAGAGTGGTTTGAGCTTCATTGGGAAAAGATCGCAAAAGACACTATCAGAAAAGATGAAAAACTGATAGACTTCAAAGCTCATGTAATCGAATTGATAAGTCAATTGTATAAGAAATATACACCAGAAGAGGTCTATCATAAGATATTATTTGAGCTTTTTAAGCAAGATATTATTGACTTTGAAGATGATACTGAGTCTCAACAAAATCTGGATCATCTTAGAAAAACCAAGCTTTGGGAAATACTCTACCCATTTCAGAGAAAAGGAGCTCTTTCTTTAATAAAAATGCTCCAAAGATATAATGGAGCAATACTTGCAGATGCAGTTGGGCTTGGTAAGACATGGCAAGCATTGGCAGTAATGAAGTATTTTGAGATGAAGGGGTATCAGGTATTATTGCTTTGTCCCAAGAAGCTTTCTGAAAATTGGGAGAAGTACCGGGATGTTGGTGATTCTTTGTTCAAACAGGATCGGCTAAGATACCTTGTTAGATATCATACAGATCTGCAATACAATGAGACTGAGGAATACCGAGCTCAGCATCCCTCAGAAGATCACAGAACGCGCTTTGACAGCGATAGGTATAAGGATAACCCATTAAGCTACTTCCAGCATAATCCAAAGATGCTGGTTGTGATAGATGAATCTCATAACCTTAGAAATGATAAATCTTCCCGTTATCAGTTTCTGGTAGAAAATATTCTCAGAATGAATGAAGATGTGAAGGTGCTTCAACTTTCTGCAACGCCGATTAATAATGAGCTGAAAGATATTAGAAACCAGTTCAAGCTAATGGTAAAAGGGGAAAATGATGGGTTTTTGGATACACCTCTTGCCATACGAAATCTGGAAAATGAATTCAGAACAGCTGAGCGTGCACATACCAGATGGAAGGAAATAGAAGATGGTACTCTTAGTCAACTAGTACAGCAATTACCGGATTCATTTACTCAGTTAACTGATAAACTGATCGTTGCAAGAACCAGAAAACTGATATTAGATTATATAGACAGTGATCTGGAATTTCCTGATAAAGAAAAACCGGTAAACGTGTTCAAAAATCCGCAAGGGTTTGGTGAATTGACGGATTTTGATCAGGTATTAGAAATATTGGAAAAATTAGAACTCTCTGCTTACCGGCCTGCTGATTATATCCCACAGGAAGAAGGAAAAACGGTACTGGAAGATGAACGTCAACGCCAGAAATTCTTGGTAAAGATGATGTTCATTTTACTCATCAAGAGATTAGAATCCTCCTGGATGAGCTTTAGTAAGACTCTAACAAAAATACTCGATCACCACACGAATGCATTGAAAAAAATTGAACAATTTGAGCATTCAGGAAAAGATACCGAAGCTGGGAGTAATGCTGAAGAAATGGAAGGGCAGGATGAAGACAATGAAATAGAAGAGCTGACTCTGGGAAAGAAAAATCCCGTTAAACTAAGTGATATTGAAGATATTGAGTTATTCAAAAGTCATATCAATGATGACATTTTGTTACTGAAAGCTTTAAAGAAAAACATTGACCAGTTTGAAAAGAGTTTTTCTAATGATGAGATTCGAGACGAGAAACTGGATGCACTCAGGGAAGTAATAAGCCAAAAACAAAAGCAAGCCAACAAAAAGCTGGTCATTTTCACGACCTATACGGATACAGCTACATATTTGTTTGATCAACTGAAAGACGAATTTGACGGCGTTGGATTAGTAACAGGGTCACATGCCAGATCAAACACCGGATTGAGTTTTGGACGCTTCGAGCCATTATTAGATTATTTTGCCCCCTACACTAAGTTATATAAAGAACGACACTGGGATGAACTCTACTCAAAAGAAGGAATCGATGGAGTTCCGGATTATCGAAACTGGAAACAGATAATGAAGGCTTACCGCCCGGATATTTATCAAAAGCTCGAAGAACCGGTCAATATTCTGATAGCTACCGATTGTCTGAGTGAAGGACAAAACCTGCAGGACTGTGATTGTGTAGTGAACTATGATATTCATTGGAACCCGGTACGGCTGGTACAAAGGTTTGGCCGAATTGATAGAATTGGGTCACCAAATGATACTATCATGGGAGTAAATTTCTGGCCTGCGGATAATTATGAATCTTTGCTGGATTTAAAAGGGCGAGTTGAGAAACGCATGGCTCTTATGATCTTGGGAGGTGCAGAAATTGTAGAAACATCAGAGAAAGTTGAACAAGTGGTTAAAGATAACCCACTTATTGATCAGCAAACCGAAAAGATGTTGAAGCAACTGGAAACATCCTGGGATGATCTGGAGGATGAAGAAACTACTTTTGGATTAGACGATCTATCATTGGAGCAATTTCGGCAGGAACTATTGAGCGTTCTTTTACAGAATCGTGAAAAATACGATGAAATGCCTAATGGTATCTTTTCCGGGTTTAAAATCAGGCCGGATCTTTTTGATGATCCCAAAGAGGGCATGATCGGACTTCTCGGTTATCCAAAACGAAACCCTAATAAACCCGATCATTTGTATAGTGAACTTCATTTATTCTATACGTCACCAAATGAAGCCATGGTTCTTATTAACAGACAGGATATACTGAGTTTTCTAAGGCAGCATAAAAACAATGAGCGGATAGTTCCATCAGGAGTTGAAAATGGTGATGAAGAAACCCTCAAATATTATTCTGAATTAATTGACATCTTTTTGAAGGCACATGCAAAAAAAGATACTGAAGATAATTTAGAGGATATTTTTAAGGGCAGAATATTTGATAAAGCAAAAGCAGAGAGTAAATCCGAAAAAAGAAAAGAGGAATTTGCCGAAGATCATTTCATAGCAGAAAAGTTCGATTTAATATGTTGGCTAACACTCACTAAATAAACTTATACAATGGATCTTAAGATCTTTAAACAAGACAATCTTTTTAACGTATCTCTTCAATTTTTCAGAGATGTCATTGGATTGAAGCTCGATGTTACAACAAGAAATACGATTGATATAAGAGATCAGTTTGAGGAATATGGAATACGAAGTAAAAAAGTAGAAGAAATATGGGGTCATATAAACAAGACCTATTACATAGGGTTATTGGATGATCTGAATTTCAAAGAGGTTGATAGCCAAAATAAAGGCAATGACCTCGAGAAAGACATCAGCACAGTTGAAAGAAGCTCAGGTGAATATCCCGGTATTCTTATTTTCGCAGTAGATCTGAATGATGGATTTAATCCCACCCGTTCAAATCTTACAGAAATCAACCGAACACTCAACCGGTTTTCTCAACGGGCGCCAGTGTTAGTGTTAGCGAGACATGGAAATAAGATCAGTCTTATGCTTGCCGATCGCGTTGCTTATAAACAAGAGTGGAGGGAAGGGGAAAAAGTTCGTAAGGTTTCTCTTCTAAGAGATATTGATCTGGATAAAACGCATGCTGGTCATTTAAGAATTCTTCGGGATTTGGTGGTTCCGACATCCGGTACGAAAAAGGTCGATAGCTTTGACGGATTGTATGAATATTGGAAAGAAGTACTCGATACCAGTGAACTGAATAAACATTTTTATCAGGAACTATCGAATTGGTATTTCTGGGCGGTAAAGCATGTGGTATTCCCAAACCAACCGACTGATGAACATATCATTGAAAAATACCAGCTAAAGGTTGGTGCAAAAGGTTTCTCCAAAGAGTTTGAGAAAAAGAAAGAAGAGGCTCTTAACGAACATAACGCCACCAATGTAATCCGGTTACTTACCAGATTACTATTTGTTTGGTTTATAAAAGAGAAAAAACTCATTCCCGAAGAGCTGTTCGACCTCAAATCACTTCAGCAAGATATTCTTGAAAAGGTTTCACCGTTTCAAGAAGACGGAACCATGTTTGCTCAGGCTAATATGGAAAGTGTGTATTACAGAGCCATTTTACAAAACCTGTTTTTTGCTTCTCTTAATTGTCCGATCGTGTCAGATACTACCGATAACAGAGTTCGGCAATTTCGTGGAGATGAAAGTTATGGCAAACATCGCGGAATTGATTGGATGATGCGGTATAAGAAATACTTTAAAGATCCGGAAGCATTTTTAGAGTTAATGAATAATACAGTTCCTTTTCTCAATGGTGGGTTATTTGAATGTTTGGATGACAAAACTCAAAACCTGTATATCGATGGATTTTCCGATCAAATGACCAAAGAAGAACAACTAATTGTACCTGACTATTTGTTTTTTGGGGTATCCAAAGAGGTTGATCTGAGTGAAGATTATGGATTAAAATCCAAAAAGTATAAGAAAGCGGCGGTAAAAGGGTTAATTAATATCCTCAAGTCTTACAAATTTACCATTGACGAAAATACTCCTATTGAAGAGGAAGTGGCTCTTGATCCGGAATTATTAGGAAAAGTATTCGAGAACCTGTTGGCTAGTTATAACCCCGAGACTAAATCTACAGCACGTAAACAGACAGGGTCATTCTATACACCTCGTGAGATCGTAAATTATATGGTGGATGAAAGCCTGATTGCCTATTTGAAAAATGCTGTCACTGATTGGGTTTGGGGTGAAGAGGAGGTTGACAAAAAGCTAAGGCAGTTAATTTCGTATGAGTCTGTAAGTCCGTTTGTTGAACATGAATCTTTGACAAAAGATCTGGTTGAAGCCTTAGATAAATGTAAGATTCTTGATCCTGCAAGTGGATCAGGTGCTTTTCCTATGGGTATATTGCATAAAATGGTTCATATGTTGCAGAAACTTGATCCTGAGAACACACTATGGAAAGCTGTTCAGCGGGATAAGGCAAAACAGGAAACGGAAGAAGCTTATGATGAGATAATAGACTCGAAAGAACGGGAAGAAAAACTTGTTGAAATAAATCATGCTTTTGACCAGCGGGTAAACAACCCTGATTATGCCCGGAAGCTCTATTTGATTGAAAACTGTATTTATGGAGTAGATATTCAACCCATTGCTACTCAGATAGCAAAATTAAGGTTCTTTATCTCTCTGGTAGTCGATCAAAAAGTAAATCGGGATGAAGAAAATTTTGGAGTACGTCCATTACCCAACCTGGAGACCAAATTTGTTACAGCAAATACCCTTATTGGTATAGATAAACCAAAGCAATACGACCAATTAAATCTATATGCAACGGAAGAACTTAAGAAGCTTGAAAGTAAGTTAAAAAAAGTCCGGCATAAGTTATTTAGCGCGAAAACGAAGGACACAAAGCTAAAATACCGGCAAAAAGATGAAGAGCTAAGAAATGCGATAGCTAATGAACTTAAGAACTATGGCTGGAAAAAAGATTCCGCCGAAAAACTAGCAGGCTGGGATCCCTATGATCAAAATGCTTCATCATCTTTTTTTGATCCCGAATGGATGTTTGATGTGTCTAATGGATTTGATTTAATACTTGGGAACCCTCCATACATAAGTTATTATTCTGGACAAGCTGCAGAAATTTCAGAAAATGATTTTCGAGAATATAAGACTCTTTATGACTTCATAGAAAACAAAAAGTCGAAAATAAGGCTTGGTACAGTAATGATGTTTCTTGAGCAAGCTTACAAGAAAGTATCAGAAAATGGAATTTTTACTTTTATTATAGACCTAAATATATATTCAGATGCATACATTCCGATCAGGAAGTATTTACATGATAAAGTCACATTCAGTGAAATCATTAACAACCTTTCTGAATTCGAAAATGTTGGAAGTGGTCAAATTATTTTAAGATGCAAGAAAGGGAGAGAAAAAGGAGCTATAGTCAATATTTATTCTGACTTTTCTAAGTCAGAGGTGCTTAAAATATCTCAAAAAAGAATAAACTCAAGTAATAATTTTTCATTAAAATTTAGCAAATATGAACCAATACTTGAAAAAATTGAAGATGGAGCCATAAAGTTTGAAGATGCTGCACACATTATTTCTGGAATGAATATAGGCGGAGTAAAAGAGTATTTTTTAAGCGATTCCAAAAAAGACCATACATACCATCAAGCAATTCTGAGTGGTAATATTTTTAAATACTCGATTCAGTATCCGAATGAAGTTCAAGAAAGAAAGCCTAGAAATAATTTCATAAAATTTGATAAAGAACTAGAAAAATACATATGGGATAATAAACTAGGAACACCAAGTATTGGAGCAGATAGTAGTAAATTTGAACAAGAAAAACTTCTGCTTCGGCGTCCTCTAACATCTGATGGAAAACTCGCTGCTGCACACTCTTACAATGAAGATCATTTTTCAGATGTTACTGTTTATATAGTTAATAAAAAGAAGATAGATCTCTTTTATTTACTAGGAGTAATAAACTCAGATCTTGCCTCTTTTTACTCATTGCAAAGGGGAATAATAAGAGCTGCTAAAGGTCAACAGCCACAAATAACAATAACTAGGTTTAAAGATTTTCCAATTAAAGAACCTGATAGCAGTTATTTAAATAATATTTCAGAATTATCAAGGATTTTAACGTTCATGAATGAAGATATGAAAGCTATTAGCTCAGTAAATGGAGCCTTAGTTTTGGAACTATATTTCTCAGAGCACATGAAAGAGAATGAAATTGATGTTTTAAAGTATGTAGAAAGAGATTTAGGGAAGGCAACGAAAAATAAGGAGTTTAGAACACTTGAAAATAATTATAAAATTAGTGTAATCAAGCAATTAAGTGAAATATGGACCCATCCTGATAGTGAAGTGCGAAATCGCATAAAACTTTTTGCGGTGAGAAGCCCAGATATTTTGAAACCCATCCTTGAAAGCTGATCATGTTTAGGGTTAAGAACATAGAGGTAAGGAATTTTAAAGCCTTTCAGGAAAATGAAGAGTTTGATCTGAGTCCAAAGGGTAAGAACGTGCTGGTATATGGAAGTAATGGTTCGGGTAAATCTTCTCTGTTCTGGGCGCTTTATACGTTTCTTCAAAGTAGTATAAAAGTTGATGAAGATGTTCAGAAGTATTTTAAAAATTATATAGCTGCGGACGACCGTACTCATCAGTCATTGAAGAATGTATTTATGGGGGACGAGGAAGATTCCTATATAAAGCTCACCGCAATAAATATTGAAGATGAAACTGAGAAAGAATTCACTATATCCCATGAATTGATTGATACAAATAATGATACCACTATTAGTGAACTAAATATTGCAAGTGATTTTATTAACTATAAGCTACTCCACAACTTTTATCGGGGCTCTCACCGACATGAAATTAACCTGTGGGCGGTATTTGAGCGTGATATCCTTCCCTACTTTGTAGATGATGCAAACAGACCAATGTTGGATAAATGGTATGAGTTTTTTGATGGTGAGAATCGTGTAGATGGTAGAGCTGTCGGTACCGAGACTCATCGCAGAACTATTCTCGAACAGAGGATCGTTGACTACAACAACGAACTCACGGCATTTCTGTCTGAAGTTGAAGCAAATGCCAATGACTTTCTAAAAGATCATTTTTTTGAAGGAGAACAGCTTATTAAAATAAGTCTGGAGTTTTCAGAACGATTCACTTTCGAAAAGATCAGAAATAAAGATTGGAAGGATGAAGAGTGGAGAAGGCGGAATCTCAGAATTCGTTTGAGGATAGAAACGTTGAAAGATGATGGCTCTTATCATACTATAGAACGACCTCAATCCTTTCTAAATGAGGCTCACCTTACACGGATTGCTATTGCAATAAGAATAGGAGCCCTTAGAACCCGCCCATTGGCAGAAGCTAGGTTCAAAATTCTCGTATTGGATGACATGTTGATCAGTCTGGATCTTTCAAACCGAATGGATGTAGTTCGGATCATTCTGAACAAAGAGAACAAGGAAAGCCTAAAGTTTTTTGATGGTTTCCAGAAGTTCATATTTACTCATGATAAAGGCTTCTTCAATTTGATCAGAAGAAACACCGATGAAGAAGAGTGGAAGTATTATAATTTCACCAAAGATGAACTCAATAATTCATCACCAACTGTAAAAGAGGATGAAAACAATCTTCAAAGGGCTATTCGATATTTCGAAGAAGATGAATTTGAGAATTGTGGAAATGAGTTAAGGAGGGGTGCGGAAGAAATACTTAGTTCATATTTGGACCCAGAAATGAAACGTGTTGGAAAGGATTTCGAATCATTGACTAAAAAACTTGATAAAGCCTATAAAATACTTATAAATAGAAGGTTGATGAAATTTAAGAATCGATTTCTAATTGACCTAGATATTGAAAAAATACAGAAAATTAACGGAGACATAGATTCGGATCCTGAATTAAATGATCAAGAAAAGGCTTTACTTAATCAACATAAACGAAGACTGTTTGAATTCTTAATTGAATTCAATAAAGAGGGAGATAGAATAGTAAAACATATTATAGGCGTAAAAGAGGTATTAGATCGTGTCATGAATCCGGCCTCTCATTCAAGTGAAAATCCTTTGTACAGAGCAGAGTTAAAAGATGCCATCGATAAAGTGAAGGAATTGAAAGAACATCTGAACCCATAGTATAAAATGACTATAACAAAACTTAAATGAAGGATCAAAGAAAGTGACCAAAGAGTTCAGAATCACTGAAGATGACAAGCACGCCATTCAAATTGCGAATGATGTTGCACAATTATTCCTGAGTAATTACAATTTAACTCCAAAACAGACTGTTGGACTTGGACATGCGCTTTATGCTTTAGAACGAATGCCAAAAGTAACTGAGGGAATACATTGTGAGTTTGGTATTTATTACAAATATGGAAATGAGGACTATAACGAATCGAAGTATTATGATTTTGGTATTTATGAGGATCGGTTCGAGATCTCAATAGGCGGATCTACTTATGATAAAAGTGTTGGCGGAGACAATTACTCTGAACCCGGCTGGGTAATTGAAGTTGGTGGATTGAATAAACGGGAGGCAGAATTATATAACCTAGAAGACACGATTCATGAATTATTAAATCTTGGAGCAGAAATTAAAGTATGTGATGAATCCGCTATTGATCTGATCGAATAACAACTAAAAAAGTTGGTCAACTTCTAGTTCAACCCCCAGCTCCTCAATAACCAAACCGGCGTTCACTAAACTGATTGCGGTTTTCTGGGCTTTTTTGCTGGTTTTGTCGCCGTTGATTCCGTAGATGGGATCGTCGATGATGGGGTAGCCCCAATGTTCTAAATGCAAGCGAATCTGGTGGGTGCGACCGGTTTTAGGTTCGCACTTTATGATCGCAGAATCTTCTTTTCGTTCTACAACGGTGAAGGTGGTTTCGGCAGGTTTGGCGTTGGTCAGATCGGGATTGCTTTCAAACACAAATCCCGTTTTACGCTTGATGGGCGTGTTAATGATCACGGAATCTTCTTCCGGAACGCCCGATACTTCAGCGAAATAGGTTTTTTGTACACGACCTTCGGCAAACTCGGTCATGGCGCGTTGAGCAAAAGCTTTGGTTTTGGCGAAGATTACGATGCCGG
>TARA_R100001591_G_scaffold23869_1_pt1 | contig 43262 bp, 42 predicted proteins | sample TARA_R100001591 | Tara Oceans TARA_R100001591 (sample SAMEA2622725) | marine metagenome | biome: marine biome (ENVO:00000447); feature: surface water layer (ENVO:00002042); material: "saline water (ENVO:00002010), including plankton (ENVO:xxxxxxxx)" | depth 5 m
GTCTCTGTAAAATAGAAAAGCCGCCGTTCCTCCCGCATTTTCTCCCCCGATGTGATCGGCGATCGGATCGTTATTGTTTTCTCTGCAGATCACGATCCAAAGATCAACACCCGCTGCTTCCATGGCTTGTGGCAACAACGTATTAATGCGTTCTTTTCGAATTTCCGGCCAGGGTGATTCACCCCATTCTATGGGTGGTTTATTTTCAGGAGCACAAGCGGAAACGAAGATCAGGAGAACAAATAAATATCGGATCATATAACAATGAGTTTTGGGGTAAAAAGGAATATCAGGTTTTGGGAACAGGAAACAAAAAGTGAGCCCGGATTTCTATACACATTCGGTGTAGTCATTTCACAAAAAACATCTGGAAAAACCTCGGGGATATTTTTTGTAAGGAATGTCGTCTCAACCCGTCTAACTGTGTATCATGAAGAGATTACCAAACCGACAATCCATACGTTTGCAGGGTTATGATTATTCCAGCCCGGGATATTATTTCATTACCATTTGTACCAACCGGAAAGAATGTTTATTCGGAGATGTGACCAATGGGAAAATGCATCTGAATGAATACGGGGCGGTTTCGCACAATGAATGGTTTAAAACCGAATTCATTAGGGATAATGTTCGATTGGATGAATTTGTGGTTATGCCGAATCACATCCACGGAATTATCGAAATTATTGATAAAAACCAACCCGTAGGGGCGAATCGCGATTCGCCCCTACGGAGCCGCATATTGATAAATGACACCATTTATCGGGCAAAATTCGAATCACCATCAAATAATTTGGGAGCCATTATCCGGGGATACAAATCATCCGTCACCAAACAAATCAACCAAATCCGCAAAACGCCCGGGACCAAAATCTGGCAACGGGGTTATTATGATCACATCATCCGAAATGAAGAATCATTGTTTCACATCCGGGATTACATCAAAAATAATCCAATGAAATGAAATAAAGATCGGTTTCATCTTGACCTTAGGACCTTCCTGCCTAAATAGAAAAGGCTCCACTTGGGAGCCTTTTCTATACTATAATTTTTGCTTACTTAATTAATAGCATTCTTTTAGTGATCAGCGTTGATGACGTTTGTATTCTATACAAATACACTCCGCTCGATAGTGCCGATGCATCAAATGTTACCGTATGCTCACCGGCTTGTATGTTTCCATCCACAAGTACCGCGACCGTTTGTCCCAATGTATTGAACACTGTTACTTTTGCAAATCCCGTTTCCGGTAAGCTAAAAGCTATTTGAGTGCTTGGGTTAAATGGGTTGGGGTAATTTGTGATCGATACTTCCTGCGGCAGTTCTTTTGTAGCTATTTCTTCAAATGCACCTAGCGATTTAGCTGCAAATGTTCCATCCGCTTGCGTCGTCGGCGAGCCCAGGTCAGTAGAAGTTGCCCAGTCTAAATAGGTATCTGAGTCACTTCCAACATCAGTGCGGTATATACTGAACCCCTCACCAGCTGCCGGTAATGAAGAACTTCCCCATCCTGCAGGAAGCCCCGCTGAAGCTCCTCCTTCCCAAGCAACCGCATCTATTTCGGTTCCTGATGCATCCTTAAGTACTAAGGCCTCCCCTCCGTTATTCAACGCAGGTAACGACACATACCCATCTGCATTTTTTCCGTATAACTTTCGAAACTCTTTTCTATTTGTAGCAAGCGTTAGATATGAGTTTCCGGCTATCTTATCCTTATTTGAAAAAGTATACGTTTGACCGGTACCATTGTTGTCTGTTAATGTCCATCCATTCAGGTTGATCTCCTGAGATGTTGTATTATAGAATTCGATCCACTCTTCTTTGCTCTCATTTCCGGGAGTATCATAAAATACTTCTGAGATCAGAATATCCTCTACGTTTGATACAGGCGGAGAGTCTGTAGTAAAGGTAAATGTTTCCTGAATGGTTGTATTTCCTGAGTCATCAGTTGATACCACCTGGTAAAAATATTCCGTGCCGGAATTCAAACCCGTCAGTGCCACAGAGTGTGAGGTTACCAAGGCTCCTGATCCGGCTGAAGAACCGTAACTGTTTGTTATGCCGTAATTCACTTGAGAACTGGCTGCCTCGTCAGTTGTCCAGGTGATCGTTGCATCCGTTTCTCCAATATTTGAAGATTGGATTGCTGAAATCACCGGACCTGTAACATCTGCAAGAGGGATGCTTGCCGGGTCTCCATTATTTGTTGCTACACTCCAATCCACATCGCTATCAGTGTCCGTAGTTAGCGAGCTTCTGAATAAACTTTCTCCTGTTGCCGCCGAGGGTCCTGTTCCCCATCCCAATGGTACACCCGCTGAAGCGCCGCCTTCCCAGGCAACTTCGTCAACTAAAGATCCCGTGTTGTCTTTCAGCAGCAAGGCATCTCCTGTATTATTTAGGTCCGGGATATTACCATACTGATGAGCGTCACTATTGTAAAGCGGTTGAAACCCAATAGCTACTTTTGCTACCGTAAAATAGGCTTGCCCATCTATAGTTGTGCCAGATGGGAACGTATATACCGCCCCTGTTCCGTTATTATCTGTTATCGTAAATCCTGAAATATCAATTTGTTGTGATGTTGTGTTGTATAACTCAATCCACTCTTCTTCTCCGTCTGTTCCCGGAGTGTCATAAAATATTTCTGAGAATAATACATTCGCAATAGTCGGAGCAGAAGCTTGAGTCTGAGGATCTCCATTGTTGACAGCCGTAGCCCAATCACTGAACGAGTCCGTATCTCCTGATGCGTTCAATCGATATATAGTTTCTCCTGTTGCTGCACTTGGATCAGAACTACTTCCCCAACCGGAAGGCAATCCAGCGCTAGCACCTCCTTCCCATGCAACAGCGTCGATCAAATTGGATTGAGAATCCGTTAACAGGAGCGCTTCTCCGGAATTATTTAATGCCGGAATCGATCCATAAATATCAGCCTCAAATCCATATATCGCATTAAACCCAGCTGAATTAGAAGCTACTGTTAAAAACGACTGAGGTAAGATCGTGGTCCCGCCCGGGAATGTATATGAAGATCCTGTACCATTATTATCTGTTATGGTATATCCGCCAAGATCAATGGTTACATTTCCTGCATTATAAAGCTCTATCCATTCCTCATTGCTGTCAGTGCCGGGAGTATCATAAAAGATCTCAGTAAACAAGATCGTATTTGCTCCGCCGGTTCCGCTCGCTGTTGTAGTAAAGCTAAAGTTGCCTGAAGTCGCAGAATTTGAAGATCCGTCTGCGCTTGTTACGCTGTAGTTATATGTTGTAGATGCTGTTAGTCCTGTAAGCTGTATGGAATGACTGGTGGTAAAGCTCCCGCTTGATAAAGTGCTTCCGTAGCTTGTAGTCAATCCGTAATCAACCGTTGAATTAGCCAGCTCATCTGTGCTCCAAGTGATCGTTGCGGAATTCTCTCCGACACTAACCGCCTGAACAGAGGAGATAACCGGCGCTGTAGTATCGTTGCCTCCTGTATTTCCATTTGGAAAAAAAGCCCTTCTCACCAATGAAGTATCCAAGACAAAAGGATTTTCATTTCCTTGATACCCTGCAATCAAATTACTTCTGTTTAGTTCTGCTGCATCTACTTCGTCTTGATAGTGCCACTGATATAGATCGTCTTTTTGAATATCATAAAAAGCTTGATCCGCTACTCCCTGATAGATCGCTACAAAATAGAATACAGCCCTTGCTGCATTTCCCTTGTGTTGTTCCCTTGGCTCAAAAGTTGTGCTGCCAAAGTTCTCTGCATATAAATCGATGTTACTTGTCGGTATTGTAGATTGAGATTGACCCTCGAAATACCAAGTATCTGTAAGGTTGTCCGGAATATCACCTAATGGATCATTATTCCTTGCACTGTTCACATTCGATTTAGCAGGAAACAAAGAATGTAAATCTGATCGTTGTGGCTCGTTACCTGCCCCTTTGCTTTGTGGCCATGTATGTTCTGCATTTATACCTTTGTTGAATGCATCCGTGCTAGGATCGTTATTCGGATCTAGATTGATCGTGAATCCTGTATACACTCCTGTTAAAAAGCCGTTGTTATTATCAATTTTCGCATACATTGTGTCTCTGGCTGTGTCGTAGCCTAAAGTCTGTGTTGGTGTATAGTTTTGCTGAAGAAAATTGATCAACGCCTGTCCTTCAAGGCCGGCTCCAATCGTTTGGTTTTGAGCAACTAAGGAATTGCTCATTAACACTATCGCAATGGTTATAAAGCTTAAAGCGATATTCTTGTTCTTTGGCGTAGTTATGCCCTTGAGTAAACCTACCATAGATGTGATTGTTTAGTTATGTGTTTATGCCGTTCCTATTGAACGTGGTGACAGCGATTTTACGGTTCACTGGTGGAGGCTCCCCAACCATATTTTGGAGATTACACATAAAGGTCCTTGGCGTCGCATAGTAATAAAATTTAGTCGGAATTTTTCGATTAAATTTTTGTTAACTACTTTTTATTGAGTTATACTACTGATTTTGTTGAATTTTAGATCCATGGTTTAAACACCTAGATGAAGACTTAGTTCTTATCTAAAATTAGTTTCGGAAATTTTATTTTCTGTATTGAAAAGAACCAATCCCGTCTTATAAATGATTTATTTATACCATTATTCATGAACACATTGTTATGCCAAATCATATCCATGGAATTATAGAAATTATTGATATAAACCCATCGTAGGGGCGAATCGCGATTCGCCCCTACGTAATAAAATTCGAATCAATAATTCATTTATACATCCAAATATGAATCATGATCAAACAATATTGGGATTGGGATCGGTTTCGTATTAATCGCTGAAGAGCTCTAAATACCCCTCCAGATCAAACACATCCATTGGCGATTCTTTTCTTAGATATAATGGATGGTGCGGGTGCCCGGCTTTGGAAATGTTTCCTCTGGTAAAGCACTTGCACTTATTTTGTTTCAGGACTTCAGCAATGTCTTTCATGCAACGCGAAAGATATGGTCGCTTTTCGATCAACGTTCCCCAGGCACACCAGACGTCTAATCCGTTTGGTAGCTTCGCCAACAACTCAGCAATTGCAGCGATATTTTTATCGTGAATGGATTTTTGAAATCGCTTATGCATTTTATCGGGGTTGGTCGCCCGTTGAGGATAAAGATTGAACATCAACCAACCGTCGTACCCTTTTTCCTTTGCATATCTGGCAACGGAAGCCACCGTTGGATCTAAATTTCCCGGAACAGCTGTGCTTGGATTCACCCCGAAGCAGATCAATGGATTATTACCTTCTTGTCCTAAAGAATAACGGCTTAACGGTTCATCATGATCGTAGATCCAGGGCTTGTTTTCGAACATTCGGAAAAATGGTTTTCAGTGAGATTATTTAGATAAAATATCGAATCTTATTTCAAGTTGTGCAGATCGTTCTTCTTTAAGACCCACCCTTGTTCCCTCGCTAAGATTAGGGAGGGAAACCCTTTAATTAATTCTTTCTGATATTTGAGTTCCCTTCCCTTTTCAAAGGGAAGGGACAGGGATGGGTTTTCTTTACGCAAACCTATCCGCCAGCCTGTTTATCAAATAACCACTTTCGTTTAACGCTTGTGTTGCGAATTTTCCGAAGAAATCGGTTACGCCTTCAAACTCACGAATAAAACCTTCTCGGTCATTATTCTTAACTAATTCAGCTAGTTTCTGGTGGTGATTAAAAAATTTCATAAGAAGATCGCGCCGTTCTTCATTGGCAAAAACTATATCTGCATAAAGCTCTGCGCTTTGTGCAAAAATACGTCCTGTCATCATCATTTCGGCCCTGTAGATAGGGCTGGAATATTCGAGCATATCGCTTGGACGAAGGTCATATTCTTCCATAAAAGACCCGTGTAGCAGCGCCACAAAGTGACGGAGTCCCTGCACCATATGCATTACATGATCGTGCTTGTTTTGATCTGCTTTAATAACACGCATTCCCCAAAGCTCACATTGCTCCACAAACCAATCCGCTTCCTCAGCATTTCTTCCGGGACAAACAACCATCAACTGTTTGCTCAGGTTTTGAACATCCGGCCCATGCATGGGGTGCAATCCGACTACCGGTCCTTCGTGACATTCCAGCATCTTTTCAATTGGTGAAGATTTGTTACTGGTGAAATCAGCCAGAATGGTTTTTTCTGATAGTCTTCCTTTCAACCGCTCTATCACTTGCTCTGTAATCTTGATGGGAACAGTAACGATCACCATATCAAGTTTTGGAGCTATTTCTTCAAGCTCATACCAGTTGGATCTATCGATAGAATAGGCTTTGTGCCCTGTTTGAATTGTGATCTTTTTGTAGAGCTTTCCCATCCCTCCTTCACCGCCGATATACAAGATATGCTTTGGTTCAGCCGTAGCGATCGGAAACTTATCCTGAGATTGTTTATCCCGGGATGAGGTCATGATCATTCTTAAAAAATCTTCAGCCCACTCAGGATCAATCCCTTTTTCCTGAGCCATTTTTTTGAACGACGCTGATTTCTCATCTTCACGTTTCGGAACAAACACCGGCAACTGGTTTTCAACTTTTGTTTTGATGACTGCATTTACAACCTCTGCTCGTTCCGATAGAAGATCAAGGATCTGTTCATCGATTTCGTCTATCCTTTTCCGGGATCCTTCTAGTGCTTTTTGTTTGTCTGACATTCTAAATTTTTCTTGTTTTCCGCTGCTAATATAGCAGTTTGATCGCTCTACTTCTTAACTCTATTTTCCATTCATTCACGAACAAAGCGAAGTGATCTCCCAATCATTGACAAGTCAAGCCTTCCCGACTCTTAAATTAATTCGCTCTTAGTATTTAAGACCGAAAAGGGTGTGTGATTTGGATGCATCTGCGAAGCAGGAATAATCCTCCTTTGAAGGAGGTGTCCGCCGACTGGCGGACGGAGGATGTTGTGGGGTTTACTCGCTCAGAAACCCTACAACATCCCTCTGATCTAACACAAGTGTTCGATCGGTCTCCCTTCGAAGGGAGATTTAGGATCTTCTTATCCATTTTCTGACCCTCCCTAACTTTAAGGAGGGAGACTCTTAAACTAGTTTAGGTCTTAATATTAAAGTCCCCTCAGCGAAGGGAAGGAGTTTCTTTTCAATCACAAAGAATGCCGATATGTAATAAACTATTTCCATAAATCTTTGTGCCCTCTGTGGTTTTAAATGAATTTTCATCTCGCGGCGTATGCCCGAGATCTGGATTGATTTATAAGGATGTAACCTTAATATCGATCCAGATTCCTGCCTTCGCAGGAATGACCAGATCAATTGTTCAGATTTATCTGATCGCGATTCTAAACCAAAAAACCTTTGTGCACTCTGTGGTTAAAACAATTTCCCGGCACTGACCCACCCTTGTTCCCTCCCTAACTTTAGGGAGGGAAACTCTTAAACTAGTTTAGGTCTTAATATTAAAGTCCCCTTCCCTCAACGAAGGGAAGGGACAGGGATGGGTTTCTTCCTCCGGCCCCTAATTCCAAAAAACAATCTAATACTATATCAACGAGTCCTTCCCCTTATCCAAGGGGGAGACAGTGGAGGTCAAAAAATTAAGTAAAATCTAATCTGCCGTTAAAATCAATTCATAACTACGGAACGAATCCTCCCTATTTTTGCGTAACTTGTGTGTTGCTTAACGTTCTAATTACCCATTGATGTCAGAGTTTAAATTACATTCCCCTTTTAGTCCGGCCGGTGACCAACCAGCTGCAATTAAAGAGCTTACAGAAGGGTTAAATGCCGGTGATAAATTTCAAACTTTATTAGGTATTACAGGGTCAGGTAAGACCAGAACTGTTGCCAGCGTTATTGAAAATGTGCAACGCCCAACATTGGTGATGAGTCATAACAAAACCTTGGCAGCTCAATTATACCGAGAGCTAAGTGATTTCTTCCCGGACAATCGTGTAGAGTTTTTTATCTCCTACTACGATTACTATCAACCGGAAGCTTATATGTCGGCTCAGGACAAATACATTGAAAAAGATCTTTCCATCAACGAAGAAATTCAACGCCTTCGTCTACGCGCAACCAGCTCCTTACTTTCAGGTCGGCGTGATGTGGTGATCATTTCTTCCATTAGTTGTATTTACGGTATCGGTTCTCCATCTGAATATGCCAAGCTGATCGTTTCTCTGGAAACGGGAATGGAGATTCCGAGAAACACTCTTTTATACGATCTGGTTGATCTGCATTACAACCGAAATGATAATGAATTCAAGCGTGGAACTTTCAGAGTTCGTGGGGATGTGATTGATGTATATCCGGCGTATTCTGATGAGGGACTACGGATTTCTCAGTGGGGAGATGAGATCGAATCACTTCAGTTATTCGATGTTGATTCTGGTGATATCAAAGAAACCGTTAATGAATTTAAGATCTATCCTGCTTCCCATTATGTGACTACAAAATCCCGTTTGGAAGAATCCATCAAACAAATCCGGGAAGAGCTTCAATGGAGAACCAAAGTTCTTATTGACGAAGAAAAATTCCTGGAAGCAAAACGAATTGAGCAACGAACTCTTTTTGATATCGAGATGATCCAGGAGATCGGTTACTGCTCCGGAATTGAAAATTATTCCCGTTACTTAAGTGCGAGAAAGCCCGGAGAGCGACCTTTTTGTTTACTCGATTATTTCCCGGATGACTTTCTTACCGTTGTAGATGAAAGCCATCAAACCATTCCTCAGATCTCTGCAATGTATGGAGGCGATCGCTCCAGAAAAGTGCAATTGGTTGATCATGGATTCCGACTTCCTTCTGCTTTGGATAATCGTCCACTTACTTTTGATGAATGGGAAAACCTCGTTAAACAAGTGATCTTTGTAAGCGCCACTCCAAGTAAATATGAACTGGAGAAAAGTGAAGGAGCGTTTACAGAGCAATTGATTCGCCCAACCGGATTGATGGAGCCTGAATTGGAAGTTCGTCCTCTAGATAATCAGGTAGATGATCTGATGGAAGAGATCCGACAGCGCATTGAGAAGAAAGAGCGTGTTTTGGTTATTACCCTAACCAAGCGACTTAGTGAAGAGCTCAGCGAGTATCTAAAAAATGTAGGCGTTTCAGCAGCTTATATGCACAGTGAATTGGATGCTCTGGAAAGAATTGAGGTGCTTTATAAATTCCGCCGCGGTGATTTTGATGTGCTTGTTGGTATAAATCTTCTTCGTGAAGGAATTGATATTCCTGAATTGAGTTTGGTTGCTATCATGGATGCAGACAAGGAAGGCTTTTTGAGATCAGAAACATCTCTTTTTCAGATCGTTGGTCGTGCCGCAAGAAATGTTGGTGGTAAAGCCATTATGTATGCCAATAGAATTACTGACAGCATGCAAAAGGTTCTGGATGAAACCGAACGTAGGCGTAAGATTCAGATGGAATACAATGAAAAACATGGTATAACCCCACAAACGATTGTCAAAGAGCTGAAACCACTGGTTGATCCATCGCTTATTTCAAATAAAAGCATGGATTTTGGTCAGGAAGCAGAAAAAGCCGCTCAACAAGATTATCTGGAATCCATTAAGGTTGCTGATGATGGAATACAATACAAGGCCAGCCCTGCAATGAATGAGATCACTTTTGAAAGCAAAGATAAATTGATCGAGCACTTACGAAAAACAATGCTTCATGCAGCTAAAAATATGGAATTTGAAGAAGCAGCCAGAATAAGAGATCAGATCGGGCAACTTGAAGATCAGCTTTGATTATCCTTTAGTTAAAATCAGATTGATCAATAGATCAGCGAATAAAAAAGGGAGCAAGCTTTTCATGACTTACTCCCTGAGGGATTTATGGAGTTTTAAAATTCTTTTATAACAACGAAACTTATTCTTCCTTCATTCCAATTTTTTTGCAAAGCCTGCCTAATTCCGCCTTTTCCTTATCGTCCAAAATACTAAACTCTTCAGAAATTTTATTTAAGTGTTTTGGAAAAAAATCCTCAATAAAGCTTTTTCCCTGCACTGTTAATTCTATGATCAATGCCCTTCTGTCATTTTGATCTTTTTTTCTTGAAACCAATCCGCTTTTTTCAAGATTATCTATAACCAGAGTTATATTTCCTCCACTCTTTAATAATTTTTTCCCTAATTCTTTCTGGTTTTGAGCCCCTAAATGTAATAATGCTTCCAGAATGCCAAACTGGCTCACGGTTAGATTTGCTTCTGATAAATGTCTGCACAATCTTTGGTTTAAGCTTTCGGTTGCCCTCATCAATTTTATAAAGGTATTGAGTGTAGCTTTTTGTTCTTTTGTTCCGTTGAAGTGTGTAGGCATAGATTCACATTAAATTATTTAGCATGCGTCAAATATATTAAATATACGAACTAATAAAAGAGCCTTTTAGTTCTTTCTATACAATCATAAACCTTTTATACACCTACTTAATGCTTTCTCAACTCACGTCTTTACGAAAAGAATTACATCGTTTTCCCGAACTGAGTGGTAAAGAATTTGAAACGGCTCAGCGTATAGTAAATTTTTTGACTCCTTTTGAACCTACCAAAATAATTTCAGAATTAGGAACAACTGGAGTAGCTGCTGTTTATGATTACGGCGACCCTGAAACAACGATCTTGATCCGTTGCGAATTAGACGCTCTACCTATACAGGAAGTTAATACTTTTGAATATCGCTCCGTCACAGATTCTGTGTCTCACAAATGTGGGCACGACGGTCATATGGTTATTGTTGCCGGTCTTGCCGAATGGTTACAAGAAGCCCCGCTAGAAAACGCCAGAATAGTTCTTCTTTTTCAGCCGGCAGAGGAAACCGGAGAAGGAGCTCCCGGTATTCTGGCCGACGAGAATTTTGAACAGATCATTCCGGATTACATCTTTGCTCTTCATAATCTTCCGGGATTTCCAATGCATCAGATCGTAACAACTGGTTCAGAATTTACTTCTACTGTACAAAGTGTTTCCATCTCTCTTCACGGTAAAGAATCTCATGCGGCTGAACCGGAAAACGGATTGAACCCGGCATTAGCCCTCGCAGAGCTTATCAATAGTTATAATGATATTGTGGTCAATGATATTAATAGTGAAGATTTTGCTTTAATTACACCTGTGTATAGCTCGATGGGATCGAAAGACTATGGAGTCTCGCCGGCAGATGGTGAGCTTCATTTGACGATCCGAACATGGACCCCTGATGAAATGAACGCTTTAATGAAAAAAATTGAAACCATCGCTCAGGATGTTGCGCTGAAGCATTCTCTAAAACATGAAATGCTTTGGTTTGATTACTTCTCCGCAACAAATAATGATCCTTTTTGCAATACAATAATAAAAGAATCGGCCAAGGAGAGGGGTTTCCAACTAAATCAAAGAGAACACCCATTTAAGTTCGGAGAGGATTTTGGAGTTTTTACTCAGCGATATTCCGGAGCTATGTTTGGTTTAGGATCAGGAGAAGAAACACCAGCGTTACATAATCCAGATTACGATTTCCCCGACGAAATTATTGAAACAGGGATTGCCATGTTCAGAGAAATTATCTTAAAAACTTTAGAAAACAGATAGGAGCTAACTACACATCATAAACAATTGAAACGGGAGCATGATCTGAAATATCCCATTTCATTTCGATCTCTGCCTCAACAGCTTTGGACGCCAATCCTTTTGTCGCCAAATGATAATCGATCCTCCAGCCTTTATTTCTCTCTTTCGAGGCTGCACGGTAACTCCACCAGCTATACAGATCTGGCACGTTTTGATGGAGATTTCTGAACACATCTTCATAGCCGAGTTCCAGAAAACTTGTGACCCACTTTCTTTCTTCAGGCAAAAACCCCGACGTACTATTCTGCTTTTCAGGATTATGGATATCTATTGCTTCATGACAAATATTGAAGTCTCCACAAAAGACAATTTCTTTACCTTTTTTCAGATAAGACTCTCCGAACTTATAAAAATCTTCCAGAAACTTATATTTCATGTCCTGCCGAATGTCTCCCGTTGTTCCGCTAGGAGCGTAAACTGAGCAAACATAGAAATTTTCGAATTCGAGAACTAATACTCTCCCTTCTTTATCGATCCATTCAGTTCCAAGCCCTTCAAAAATGTTAATTGGCTCTTCTTTGGATAAAATAGATACTCCGGAGTAGCCTTTTTTTTCGGCTATATGATGGAATTGATGATAACCAAGCTCCTTTACTTCTTTGGGAATCTGTGTCTCATCTGCTCTTAACTCCTGTATACAAATAATGTCTGGAGATGACTCTTCAACCCAGTCAAGAAACCCTTTTCGATGTGCTGCTCTTATTCCGTTTACGTTGTAAGAACTTATCTTGATCAATTACTTACCCTTGATGATTCCAAAATTCCGTTTTCCAACTTTAAGCGCCACTTCCTGTCCCGCTTCCAGCGTAATGGTATGATTGATGTCTTTGATCTTTTCGTCGTCCAGGCTGATTCCACCCTGTTTCATCATACGCTTTGTTTCACCGTTACTTGGGGAGAAGCCGGTATCTCCAATAACGTCCAGTAGTCTTAATTCTTCTCCGGAATTATATTCGAATTCGGGTGCATCGTCCGGAACCTGCTTCTTGATCACTGTTTGCTCAAAGTGCTCTTTAGCTACTTTTGCGCTTTCTTCCCCATGATACATTCTTACAACTGTATAAGCCAGATCATGTTTTGCGTTCCGCGGATCTTTTTCAGCTTTTTCTTTGATCGCAGGAAGATCTTCCGTTGCAATATCACTAACCAGTTCAAAATAGGTGTAGATCAACTCATCAGGAACTGATAAAGTTTTGCCGTACATATCGTTAGGGGCTTCATCTATTCCGATATAGTTATCATAAGATTTAGACATTTTAGCTGAACCATCGGTCCCAACCAACAGTGGCATCATCAAACAAACCTGCGGGTCTTGTCCGTCGTCTTTTTGAAGCTGCCTGCCTACTAATAAATTGAATTTCTGATCTGTTCCACCTAATTCTATATCTGATTTCAGGTAAACAGAATCCTGCCCTTGTGCTAATGGGTATAAAAACTCGTGTAATGAAATGGCCTCATTATTCTCAAATCGTTTTGAGAAATCATCTCTTTCGATCATTCTTGCAACAGTCAATTTCGAAGAGAGACGAACCACATCCATAAAGTCCATTGGTCCCAACCAATCATTATTATTGGTCAGTGTAAGCTTATCTTCATCCAGGATCTTTTTAGCCTGATCTATATAAGTTTGAGCATTTTCATTTACTTCTTCAACAGTAAGTGGAGGACGTGTTTTATTTTGACCGGTCGGATCTCCTATCATTGCTGTAAAGCCACCGATAATCAGGATAACTTCATGCCCTAAGTCCTGAAATTGTCTCATTTTTCTTAAGATCACAGAATGACCCAAGTGCAGATCAGGGCGGGTAGGATCAACACCTAACTTAACCTTTAATGGTTTATTCTCTTTCTTTGATTTCTTGAGTTTTTCAATCAGCTCTTGCTCAGGAACAATTTCAACCGCTCCTCTTTTAATGATTGCTAATTGTTCTTCAACACTTGGAAATGACATTGTTAATTATCTTTTAAAATGGGCAGGTTTTCTGCCGGATTGTATTTGTTGATGTTTTCCTGAATGGTTTCTGTAAACCCTTCCGCTCCGGGATAAATGAATGCAATGGTTTCATAAGCAGCGGGCCCAACCTGAATTATATAATCATAAAGCAGTGAATCTTCTCTGGTTTCTTCAGCAGGAACATTAAATCCTGAGATTAGCAATAGACCGGCACTTACGATCATACTGGCTTTGAGCGCTCCAAAAAGAGCACCGACAACCCTGTTGACCGCTCCTAGTTTAACTGCTTCCAGAAATTTCTTGGTTAGATACGCAATAACAGCGATTATAATAAGCGTTCCCAGAAACAAAATTACGCCTGATGCAAATGGTATATATTCCGGGGTATCTTCAAAAAATGGTGCGATGATATCTCCGAATGCATCCATGTAATTAAAAGTCAGAAAGATCGCTAGAGTAATTCCGACAATATTGAGAATTTCCTTTACAAAGCCATTAACGGCACCTTTGTAACCAAAATACAGAATAGGGATGGCGATTATTATATCCACCGTATTCATTAGTTGCTAAGCTCCTCTTTAACAACTTTACTTACCAAGCCGCCGTCAGCTTTTCCTTTCAACATCCCCATAATTGGTCCCATAACTTTCCCCATATCCTGAGGGCCTTCTGCTCCGAGCTCTGTTATTTTTTTTGAGACTAGTTCACGGACTTCGTCTTCAGTAAGCATTTTCGGGAGATATTCTTCAATGATCTCCAGCTCAGCCTTTTCTTTTTCAGCAAGATCTTCTCGATTACCCTCTTCAAATTGAGTTATAGACTCTTTCCTTTGCTTAGCCGCTTTCATCAAAACAGCAATTGCCTGATCTTCGGTTAAAGTAGCTTCCCCATCTTTTCGTTCTGCTATTTCTTTTTCCTGAAGCTTCGCTTTCAATGAACGCAGAACCTGTAAACGGTCTTTGTCCTTAGCTTTCATTGCTGTTTTCAGGTCTTCGAGAATTTGTTCTTTTAAAGCCATTTTATTTTGTTAATCCGTTGAAATTAAGCAAAAAAAAAGGTTACACAATCATATTGCGTAACCTTTTTAAATTTTCTTAAACGTAATTACGCCTTATTACTTTGGATAAAGTCTTTTACGTTATCCTGATCTACCATTGCTTCACGATAAGAATACTTACCGCTCGCATTTTTAGTAGATATAATAACCTTAGCCATACGGCGTGCTGCCGCTTTAGCTGCTAGTGCGTCTGAACCGAATACTTGTTTCTTAGCCATGTCTCTGTCTCAGATTATTTAATTTCTTTATGAACTGTATGCTTACGCAAAACAGGGTTATATTTTTTTAGTTCCATGCGCTCAGTTTGCGTACGTCTGTTTTTTGTGGTCACATATCTAGATGAACCAGGTTTTTCAGTACACTCCAAAATCACTTGAACTCTGTTTCCTTTTGCCATTTTCTTATACCTCTTTTAACAGGGTTCCATTACGACGAGCGTCTTTTAAAACTTCAGTAATACCTTTCTTATTGATAGTACGTAATGTTTTAGCAGAAACTTTAAGCGTAACCCACTTATCTTCTTCAGGAATGTAGAAGCGTCTTTTCTGTAAATTCAAATTAAAGCGATGCTTAGTCTTATTGTTAGACTTAGATGAACGGTAACCGTTCATAGCTTTTTTTCCGGTAATATCGTCTCTTCGCGACATCTTATAATAAATTGATTTTTCATTGAGAAATAGACGCCAAAGATAGAGCTATTATCTCCAAACATCAACGTTTTTGATACTATTTTTATCAAAAAACCGAATTATTCACAATTTTCTGCAATTATCCACATTAAAACCGCGTTTATTTTTTGTTGAATTTTGCTTCAGAATTTTTATCTCTATTTTTTTTGATATAACTCTTCACTTTTTTTGATTTTGCCCGTTTAAGCACTATTTTCGACTATCAAATAACACATCTAATCAAGCTATCACCCCTTATTTATGGCGAATAATAAATCTACCGATTACAAGGCTTCGAATATTCAAGTTTTGGAGGGTCTTGAAGCGGTAAGAAAGAGACCCGCTATGTACATTGGCGATACGGGTCAACGAGGTTTGCATCACCTTATTAACGAAGTAGTTGATAACTCTATTGATGAAGCTCTCGCAGGACATTGCGACCACGTAATTGTTAAAATTAATACCGACGGCTCCATGACTATTGAGGATAATGGTCGCGGTATCCCTGTTGACATGCATCCGAAATTGGGAATTCCTGCTGTAGAAGTTGTTCTAACTAAATTACATGCTGGAGGTAAGTTTGATAAAGACAGTTATAAGGTTTCCGGTGGGCTTCACGGTGTTGGTGTAAGTTGTGTGAATGCGCTTGCAACTGTTTTTAAAGCAGAGATACACCGTGATGGTAAGATCTATAAAATGGAATTCGAAAAAGGGATCACTACCAAGCAGCTTTCTCAAGAAGGAAAGACTGATAAAACCGGTACCATTATTACTTTTCTTCCTGACCCTACTATTTTTACTCAAACTGTTGAGTTCAAGTTCAATATAATAGCTGACAGAATGAGAGAGCTTGCCTTTCTTAATCCAGAAATTACCATTGAGCTTATTGATGAACGAGAAGAAGACGAAGAGCTCGGAAAGGAAGTGTTTCATTTTGAAGGCGGCGTTAGTGACTTTGTTCAATACCTGGATGAAAACCGCGATTCTCATATGGATAAACCTATTTTTATTCAAGGAGAGGTTGAGGGAGTTCCTGTGGAACTTGCCATGCAGTACAATAACTCCTATGCAGAAAATGTCCACTCTTATGTGAACAATATTAATACTCGCGAAGGAGGCTCACACGTTTCCGGATTTAGAAGAGCTTTAACCCGGTCTTTAAAAAATTATGCCGAGAAGAATAAGATCATTAAGTCTAACAGCAAGGTCTCTATCTCGGGAGAAGATTTCAGAGAAGGAATCACTGCCGTACTTAGTGTTAAAGTTGCTGAGCCTCAGTTTGAAGGTCAAACCAAAACTAAACTTGGAAATTCAGAGGTTCAAAGTGCTGTTGAAGTAACTGTTTACGATCAACTCAATGAATATCTGGAGCAAAATCCAAAAACAGCAAAGAAGATCATAGAGAAAGTGGTTTTGGCTGCTGAAGCCAGAGAAGCCGCCAGAAAAGCGCGACAGCTTGTACAAAGAAAAAGTGTAATGAGTGGCGGTGGACTCCCAGGAAAATTAGCAGATTGCTCCATCAAAGACCCGGAACATTGTGAAGTATACCTTGTGGAGGGCGACTCGGCGGGCGGATCTGCAAAAATGGGCCGAAACAGAAGTTTTCAAGCTATTCTGCCTCTTCGTGGTAAGATCCTTAACGTAGAAAAAGCTAAGATCAATAAGATATTAGAGAACAAGGAAATTCAAGCCATGATTACAGCGCTGGGAACCGGTGTTGGACATGGCGATGAAGCCTTTGAAGTTGAAAAACTTCGATACCACAAGATCATAATTATGACGGATGCGGATGTTGACGGTTCTCATATTCGGACCTTATTACTGACCTTTTTCTACCGTTACATGCGCCCGCTCATCGACAACGGACACATGTATATTGCAACTCCTCCTTTGTATAGAATCACCGTTGGAAAATCTATCGAGTACGCCTGGGATGAGGCTACCAGAGACAAAATGGTAAAAGAGCTCAAAAAAGGACGTCGTAAATTCGACATTTCTCGCTATAAAGGTTTGGGTGAGATGAATCCAAGTCAGCTATGGGAAACAACGATGGATCCGGAAACAAGAACGCTTCAATTAGTTACTGTTGAAAGTGCCGCGTCTGCAGATCGTATGTTTTCTACTTTGATGGGCGATGATGTAGCTCCTCGTAGAGAGTTTATAGAAAGAAATGCCAAATACGCAAAAATTGATATTTAAGCCGAGACAAAACTAAAAGGATTTACTATTTAAGATATGGCTAGAGAAAAAATTATACCTATTACTATAGAAGACGAAATGGAATCATCTTACATCGATTATTCGATGTCGGTGATTGTTTCTCGTGCGCTTCCCGATGTTCGTGACGGCTTAAAACCTGTACACAGAAGGGCGTTATTTGGAATGAGCGATCTTGGAATGCTCCATAATCGTGGCTATAAAAAAAGTGCTCGTATTGTTGGAGAGGTTCTTGGTAAGTATCACCCGCATGGTGATACTGCTGTATATGACACCATCGTAAGAATGGTTCAGGATTTCTCTTTGAGATACCCCCTCGTTGATGGGCAGGGTAACTTCGGTTCTGTTGACGGTGATTCCGCAGCTGCCATGCGTTATACTGAAGTTCGCATGGATCGAATTGCTGAAGAGTTATTAACTGATCTGAATAAAGATACCGTAGATTTTCAATCCAATTTTGATGATACACTTGAAGAGCCAACAGTTATGCCTGCGGCTCTGCCAAATTTACTTATTAACGGCTCCTCTGGTATTGCAGTTGGAATGGCTACAAATATGGCTCCACACAACCTAACAGAGGTTGTAGATGGAATTACTGCTTTTATAGAAAACCAAGAGATTGAAACCAAGGAGTTGATGGAGCATATTACAGCTCCGGATTTCCCAACAGCTGGTATTATCTATGGATATGAAGGAGTAAAAGAAGCTTATGAAACTGGTCGGGGAAAAATTACTCTAAGAGCCAGAGCCAGTACAGAAGAGTTACGCGGAGGAAGAGAGCAAATTGTTATTACTGAGATTCCTTATCAGGTTAACAAGAGTACCCTTATTCAAAAAGTTGCTGAGCTTGTAAACAATGAGAAGATAACTGAGATCTCAGAAATTCGCGACGAATCTGATCGTGAGGGTATGCGCGTTGTTATTATCCTTAAGAGATCAGCGAACGCTGGTGTTGTACTTAATCAACTTTATAAGTACACACAGATGCAAACTACTTTTGGAGTAATAAGTTTAGCCCTTGTAAAAGGCCGCCCTAAAGTAATGGGGCTTAAAGAGCTGATCTCTCATTATGTAGAGCACCGTGTTGATGTTGTTATCAGAAGAACTATCTATGACCTTGACCAAGTAGAAGCCCGCGCTCATATTTTAGAGGGCTTAAAAATTGCTTTAGATAATCTTGATGAGGTTATTAAAACAATACGTGCATCTAAAAATCCACAAGAAGCAAATGTAGAACTACGTAAGAAATTTGCTCTTACTGATATCCAGGCGAAAGCAATTTTAGAAATGCGTCTTCAAAAGTTGACTGGACTCGAGCGAGACAAAATTGATACAGAGTACCAAGAAATAGTTGAAAAGATTGAACGCTTCAGAGAGATTCTATCCAACAGAGATATTCAATTCAATATCATCAAAGAAGAGCTTCAGGATATCAAAGAAAGATACGGTGATGAAAGAAGAACTCAGGTAGTCTATTCTGCGGATGACTTCAATATTGAGGACATGATTGCCGATGAGGATGTTGTAGTAACTATTTCTAATAAAGGCTTTATTAAAAGGATGCCCGTTAGTGGTTACCGAAGACAACGTCGAGGTGGAAAAGGAATGAAAGGGACCACAACTCGAGATGAGGAATGGGTGGAACATTTATTCGTTGCAACCAATCATAATTACATATTATTCTTTACTGAAAAAGGTCAATGTTATTGGCTGAAAGTATATGAGATACCGGAAGGTGGTCGTTTAGCTCGCGGACGTGCAATTGTAAATCTTATCGAAATTGATAAAGATGATCACATTAAAGCATTTGTTCCAGTTAAAACTCTTGATGATGAAGAGTATGTAAAAAAACACTCCATCATTATGGCTACAAAAGAGGGTCAGATCAAGAAAACTTCTCTTGAGGCTTACTCTCGACCAAGAAGAGATGGAATCATAGCTATTAATATTAAAGATGGCGATTCTTTACTTGGAGCAGAGTTAACAGACGGTGATAGTAATATTATTCTTGCCAATAGAAATGGCCGGGCTATTCGATTCCACGAATCTGAAGCAAGAGAAATGGGCAGAAACACTTCCGGTGTTCGCGGTATGAATCTTGGAAAGGATGACGAGATCGTTGATATGGTTGTCATTAGAAATACCCATGAAGCCACTGTTCTTGCCATATCAGAGAATGGTTTTGGTAAGCGTTCTCTTGTAGATGATTACAGAGAGCAGTCTCGTGGCGGAAAAGGCGTAATAACACTAAAGGTTACCAAGAAAACCGGAAATCTGATTGCTCTTAAAGAAGTAACAGACGAAGACGACCTGATGATTATTACAGAAAGAGGAAAAGTGATCAGAATGGGTTGTTCAGGAATCAGAACAATGGGTAGAAATACTCAAGGTGTTCGCATTATGAGGCTGGACGACGAAGGCAATATCGCTGCCGTAACCAGAGTAGCAAATGAAGAAGAGGAAGAAGTATAGTTCTTCTTTTCATTTTTGATTTTCAAAAAGGCTTCAAATTTTTTGGAGCCTTTTTTTTATGCCTACTAATTTTTTTCCAACATGTCTTTAAGGAGCGACTTTCTTTTTGAAATTAGCTCGTCCGGAGAAATAATTTTGATCTTATTTCCATATTGAAGTAGCCACTCATTTACGAATGCAAGATTATCGACCTCAAAGGAAACTTTAATTTTTTTTGCATTTTCCTTTAATTTCTTAAAATTTTTAGCCGGCAGATTCGCCTTAAACCGCTTATATACTTCGTTATCTAGCATTACCTTCACTTTTTCCGATGTGCCGTCAAATCTAAAAATAAGGTCCTCTACGCTCTTTTCCTTTTTGGGCACAAAACCTTCTTCCAAAATTTCTATATTTCTAATCCTGTCAAGGATGAAATTTCTAAAATCCCCACGAAGATGAGAAAAGCCGATCATGTTCCAATGATCTTGATAAAACACCAAAAGATATGGGTCTACTTTCCTTGTTTTTTTTTTCCCAGACTTTGCTTCGTATAGAAATTGGATCCTCTTTTTTTGAGAGATCGCGCTACTTATCTTATACCAATTTCCCCCCTCTTTCTTTTCTGATCCGAATTTCAAATACGGGTCTACTATCGTCTTATTCTGTAAAGACTCCATAAAACTCTTTAGCTCATCCGGAAGTACATTTTTTATTTTAACTTCAACGCCCTTAGCGTCTTCAACTAATCTAGCGTCTACCTGAGACTTCACAAAATTTAAACCCACAATAATGGTTGCCAGCTCATGTGACGAAAACATTAGCGGCGGAATCTTGAAACCCGGCATAACCCCATATCCACTATATTTATCCCAGGTTATTGGAACATTAATTTCCTGTAAGGCATTGAAATCTCTGAATATAGTTCTTTTACTTACGTCGAAATACTCCGCAAACTCCTGCACAGTTTTTCGATCTTTGCTTTGCTGGAGCATTAGCATAAGCTTAAGCCTTCTTTCAGAGCTATTCATCGCACTCCCTTTTTAAAGAAACTACAGCCTTCCCCTTATAAAAAGAGTCCATATAGCCCGTGTCTAACCTTATAACATCTAAAGATACCTTGTCTTCAATTTTCTCAGCTTCCTCAAGAGCCTCTTCAAAACCTTTTAAGAAGACAATCTTTTCCCATGGTTTTGTATGTATTAAAGAATATAACTGGTCCAACTTAAACGCATGTTTTGTTATCACAAAAGAATTCTTTTCAACCAGGGCTCCAGACACATCGCCCGCAACACCGCTAACCCTATCAGTTAACTCCAGCTTGCTTATCATATCATTGACAGCAAAAACCTTCTTGATTACAATATCATTTATTCGAAATCTTTTATCGTCAAAACATAAAGCAAGAGGCACGCCAGGAAGCCCGCCGCCCGACCCCGTATCAAACAAAGAATCTACATCTGCAAACCCTTCAACCAGACAAACGAACAAACTATGCTTAATGTGTTGCAGAATTGTTTCACGTGAAACACCCCGGCTTACCAAATTGATCTTCTTATTCCACCAAAGCAAGAGGTCGGCGTAACTTTCAAGACTTGCTCTGTTTTGCAAGTAAACAGACTCAACCCTCTGCAGCTCTTCTTTTGTTATGTGCCGGACCATGTGTTTCACGTGAAACCTAACTTTTTAAGTATACCATGAGCACAGAAACATCGCTTGCTGAAACACCGCTTATCCTGCTGGCCTGTCCAATAGTCTCTGGCCTAATCTTTGACATTTTTTGTAAACCCTCAGATGAAAGGCTCTTTATTCTTGAATAGTCCAGTGATTCCGGAATCGGGGTGTTTTCCTTTTGGGCAAGCTCTTCTACCATTTCGAATTCTTTCTGTATATAGCCGGAATACTTGATCTGTATTTCTGCCTGTTCAAGCACGAGTTCATTTTTCGTGATCTCAGCCACCTTGTCTTTCAATCCGCGGTCAGCGCTTATCATGTCAACTAAAGATACTTGCGGCCTGGCAAGCACCGTTTCTGCTTTTACAGGCTGACTTAGTCCCGATGTACCAAGCTCTTCTAGCTTTGTATTTAAAACCTCTGGCCTCACTGTTAATTCTGATAACAAATCGAGAAGTTTATTTACCTGTGCTTTTTTGGCTATAACCCTTTGGTAGCGCTCTTCGCTTGCCAAGCCTATTCCATATCCGATCTCTGTCAGTCTCAGGTCCGCGTTGTCTTGTCTTAACAAAATTCTGTGCTCAGCCCTAGATGTAAACATGCGGTAAGGCTCCTCGGTACCCTTATTTATAAGGTCGTCTATCAATACGCCTATATAAGCCTCTGACCTTTTTAAAATTAAGGGCTCTTTATTTTGAACCTTTAAAGTGGCGTTAATCCCGGCCATCAAACCTTGGCAGGCAGCCTCTTCGTATCCGGTTGTTCCATTTATTTGACCAGCAAAGTATAAACCCTCAACCCTCTTCGTCTCCAGAGTTCTTTTAATCTGGTGTGGAGGAAAATAATCGTATTCTATTGCGTATCCGGGGCGAAGCATCACCACCTTTTCAAAACCAGGGATAGTTCTCAATGCCTCGAATTGTATATCTTCAGGCAAAGACGTTGAAAAACCATTAAGATACATCTCATATGTATTCCAGCCCTCGGGCTCTAAAAATAACTGATGTCTATTTCTGTCTGAAAAACGGTTAATTTTATCTTCAATGCTTGGACAGTATCTAGGCCCGGTAGATTTAATTCTTCCGTTAAACATTGGGCTCCTGTCAAAGCCCTTTTTTAGAACTTCATGAACCTCTTCGTTTGTATAGCCAATCCAGCAGGTAAGCTGATCTTCTCTAGCCGGTAACTCATCAGTCAAAAAGGAAAACGGTGTTGGGTTTTCATCTCCGTCTTGGACTTCTAGTTTAGAATAATCGATTGACCTTCCATCAACCCTGGGCGGCGTTCCTGTTTTTAAACGACCTACATGAAAATCCTTGTTTTCTAATGCCGATGAAATTCCTACAGACGCCCTTTCGCCTGAGCGCCCGCCTCCATAATTACTATCCCCAATATGAATCAGCCCATTTAAGAAAGTTCCACTGGTAAGGATTACGCTTTTAGAATAGAATTTTTGTCCCGTTTGGGTTACAACACCCTCAACCCTATCCTCCTTTGAGAAAAGCAGGTCTACAACGTTATCCTGTCTAAAAAATAAGTTTTCTTTTTCTTCCAGTAGCTCCCTCATCTTTTGGGCGTAAAGCATTCTATCGCTTTGACACCTGGGGCTCCACATTGCCGGTCCCTTACTTTTATTAAGCATTTTAAACTGAACGCCTGAAGCGTCACTAACTATTCCCGACAAACCACCTAGAGCGTCTATCTCTCTTACTAACTGCCCCTTTGCAATTCCTCCCATAGCGGGGTTGCAAGACATTTTTGCAATCGCCTCGAGATTCATTGTAATCAACAGGGTCTTTGAACCGAGCTGAGCAGCCGCTGCGGCTGCTTCACTTCCTGCGTGCCCTGCGCCTACAACAATAACGTCGTAAGATGGATAAATAGAAGACATGTCTAGCCTTGTTTTATTTAGCTTAAAATATACAAACAAAAAAACCCCTCACATAAACTTTATGTGAGGGGTTTGCGATCCGGAAGGGACTCGAACCCTCGACCTCCTGCGTGACAGGCAGGCGTTCTAACCAACTGAACTACCGGACCTTTTTGAGAGCCCTAAATATACGGTTGATTTCCAAAGTAAGTCAACCATTTATTGAAATCTTTTTTAATTATTTAGCTAACTCTTTTTTTACTGCTTTTACCAACTCTTCGCTTTGTGGTTTTACTTTACTTCTAAACCTTCTGGTTAACTCACCATCTTTTGAAATCAAAAACTTTTCAAAGTTCCATTTTATATCTCCTGAAAAGTCTTGATTGTCCAGTGAAGTTAAATAGCGGAATAGTTCTGATTGGTCATCACCTGCCACTGATACTTTTGAAAACATCGGAAATTCAACACCATATTCTAACGTGCAAAACTCTTTAATCTCTTCATTTGAGCCGGGCTCCTGACCCTTAAAATTATTAGCAGGAAAACCCAGTATTACCAAGCCATCGTCTTTGAATTCCTCATAGAGAGCCTGCAAGCCTTCGTATTGAGGAGTATATCCACATTTCGAAGCAACATTTACTATTAGAACCGCTTTCCCTTTATATTCTTCCAGAGAAACAACCTTTCCGTCTATATTCTCAACTTTAAACTCATAAATAGATACGCGATCATTAGTAAAGCTTCCAAACATTGTAACCAGTAAAAAAATTAGTAGTTCTTTCATGAAATATAACCTTTGTTTATCGTTTACCTTTTAAAGGTAGATTTAATTAAGTTCATTCCCATGAAATCATTTTTTCTTTTATTAATTTTAATAATTGTTCCCAATCAGACTTTTGCTCAGATGTTTTCCGTTGGTGAGACGGCATCCGACCCCAAAAACCCCTCTTCAACCTATTTCAGACTGGGCCTAAGCCCGGTCAATTTTAACTTCACCGGTGAAAACTCAAGTTTAACTCCCTCCGAAAGGCTGGATTTTGAGTCAACTGCTCTTACTTTAATTTTTGAGAATCCGGCGCTTAATGCTTCGTTAAGCTTTGCAAATGGATTAACAGGCGCGGATGAAGAAAAATATTTAAATCTCTCTATAGACTATCTAAACCGGTTATCATTCGTAAGAAGCCAAAATATACAAGCGGGAATTCCATTCGGTTTAAATTCTAATCTAGTTAGCGTTAGAAACGATCAAGAAAACAACGATTTTAGCCAAACCGTACTCGCTTTTGGTGCAGGGGCATTTCTTTCTTTCACCAGTTCTAAACAGTTTTCTTTCGTGATAGAAGGCATACCGGCGTACGGATTTAGCAACTCCAAAGGAGGGCTTTTCGGAGGGTCTAATAAAAGCCTTCTATTAAGAACACGCCTCAACTTTCTAAGTCTTATTGGTAACAAAGGATTAAGTTTGGGATATGATTACAAATTCTCTTCTTACGACCTTGACGTAGACGATTTTGATTATGATCTTACCTATCATCGATTAACTTTAGGAATTTCTCTTTGAAAGCGGACAAACTTCTTTTAGAATTAGAGCACCTTTTAGAACAATGCGGTTATAGATTACGCAAAGAGCGCGGTTCTTTTCGGGGAAACAATTGTATCATAGAAGGAGATATGCTTGTAATTGTAAACAAAAACAAACCCATAGAATCTCAAGTTGGAACTATCGCAAGAATTTTAAGCGATGTTGATTTGAGCACAACTTATATTAAGCCTGCAGTAAAAAAAGAGCTAAATATTCTGTGGGACAGATTGGCTCTTTCGCCTCATTCTTCCGGCGACGAACTAGATTTTGACTAATGAAACTTACCTTTTTAGGAACGGGAACATCAATGGGCGTGCCGGTAGCCGGAGGGTTTGGCGCCAATCGCCTTTCTTCTGATCCAAGGAATATCAGAACACGTTGTTCTGCATGGGTTCAATCAGGCTCCGCTTCTCTTCTAATTGATGTAGGGCCAGAGTTCAGAATTCAGAGCATACGCTCGCGAATAAAAAGAATTGATGGTGTGCTTATCACCCATGAGCACATGGATCATGTTAGCGGTTTGGATGATCTTCGTTCTTATAATTACGTCCAAAAAAACAACATCCCGGTATACACCTCTTCCTCGTGTATTAAATCCATTCGTTCTCGCTTTGATTACCTTTTTGGAGTAAACAAATATGCCGGGTCAACTTCGCTTGATCTATTGGAAATTTCTGAAGAAGTAACCTTTAAGGACCTTAAGATAACACCCCTTCCTTGTAACCATGGAGATCTAGAAATTCTTGGTTTTAGAATTAACAACCTTAGTTATCTTACCGATGTAAAAAAGATTCCAACGGAAACAAAGAAGCTAATAAAAGGTTCGAAAGTGATTGTACTAAGCGGTCTGCGCTGGGAACCGGATCACCCAACTCATTTAACAATACCAGAAGCTGTAGATATTATAAATGAACTGGAAATTTCCCGTGGATTTTTAATTCACATGAACAGCTTTGTTGATCATGAAGCCAGCAATCATAAACTTCCCGGGCACATTCAACTAGCTTTCGATCAGCAAGTGATTAATATAGATTAAAGAAACCCCTTAAGGTCCTCTCTCTCTTTTAACTGTTCTACGATTTCTTTAACTCCCTGAGCCTGCTCAAGATTGCAAACCAATATTGCACCTTCAGTTTCAACAATAGCGACATTTTCCAAGCCCACTAAAGAAATCATTTTTTCAGAGCCTGATACAATTAGATTGTTTTGCGATCCGGCAAAACTAGCGTGTATAGCCTGAGTTACATTTCCATCGTTGTCTTTATCTCCAAGCTCATACACAGCCGTCCAGCTTCCTACATCATTCCAACCAAATTCGCCAGGCACAACAAAAACTCGTTTAGCGCCCTCCATAACTCCATAATCAATAGAAATTGATTCGCAATCATGATAAAACTCATTTATTGAAGCCTTATGAAGGTCTGTGTATAAATCCTGAGAGGCGACTTTTGTTAACTCATACATGTCAGGCAGTTGCCTTTCAAATTCTTTCAACACTGTTTCTGCCTTCCAGATAAACATTCCACTGTTCCAGTAATAATCTCCGGAGTCCAGAAATTTCTGTGCTACATCTTCACTTGGTTTTTCTTTAAAAGCCAATACACGTTCTACATTGTTGTTTTCTACTTCTTCCGATTTACTTCTGTCTGCGTGTATGTAACCAAAACCCGTTTCGGGTCGATCAGGTTTAATTCCTATCGTCACTAACTCGTCCCCTGATTCAGCTTTTGCAATCGCTGTAATCAAGATCTTTCTAAACTCTTCCGGATCCGTTATGTGATGATCTGCAGGCAGCACAACCATAACAGCGTCCGGATCTTGCTTAATTAAAAGCTCTGCAGCAATTGCAACGCACGGAGCCGTATTCTTTGCAACCGGCTCGCCCACTATATTTGTGTCGGGCACTTTGGGAAGCTGTTCTTTAACTATATCAACGTAATCGTTATTAGTAACAACAAGAATTCGTTCTTGAGGGATGATCTCCTTAATTCTTTCCGCCGTATTTTGGATCATTGTTCCCTGTCCAAAAAGACTCAGGAATTGCTTTGGGTATTTTTTTGTGCTTTTTGGCCAAAATCGCGTTCCGGATCCTCCGGCCATTATAACGGCATAAACCATGTACTGATTCTTTTTTTAATCTTTATGACTCTAAGGTATGAATTTATTAATGAACTTTTCGAAGAGTAAACTTAAACGCCGTGCCCTCATTAACCTTGCTTTCAAAATAGAGTTGCTCTCGGTGAGCCTCTATAATATGTTTTACTATTGCTAAACCCAGCCCGGTTCCGCCCCGCTCTCTAGACCTTGATTTATCTACTCTGAAAAACCGTTCCGTAACCCGTGGCAAATCCGCTTCGTCTATTCCTATTCCGGTATCTTTCACTGTTAGTAAAACTCTTTCTCTGTCCCTCTTGTACTCTTCTAGTACTATTTTAACGCTTCCGCCTTTGATATTATATTTAATACCGTTTTCTATAAGGTTTATTAAAACTTGCTTGATCTGATTTTTATCTCCCTTTACCTGCAAGTTTTTATCGAAAGTCTTCAGCTCAAGATTTACATCGTCTTTTTCTGCTTTATGCTGCAAGCTATCCAGTACTTCGTGAATAACCTCATAAAGATAGAACGGCTCTATATCAGACTTTAGCTCTCCTGTTTCAAGCTTTGATATTTCCATCAAGTCTTTTGTCAAATAGATAAGCCTGGATACGTTTCTCATTGTTTTTTTGAGGAAAGACCGGTTTACTTCTTCGTCTTCAAGTGCTCCATTCAGAAGCGTTTCAACAAACCCCTGAATAGCGAAAATCGGTGTTTTAAGTTCATGAGAGATATCACCTATAAACTCTTTTCTGTAGTTTTCTATTCTATTAAGTCGCTGTATTTCCCTCTCGATCGTTCTGCTCGACTTAACAAAGCGCTTTACTAAAAAATCTATCTCGTCATTATGCTTCGTTGTTATATCCTGATACTCTTCGAATCTCTTTTTTGATATGTTTCGAGATATTTCTTCAAGCTTTTCCAGACGGTGGTATTGAAGCTTATAGTTAAAAAAGTATGTAATAAAAAAAACAAGAACTAAAGCTATCGCAGAACATATTGATATCCATTCTAAATTCTGCTTAGAAAAAAAAATGAGCGCCAGAAAAACAACCCCTCCTGTCGTTATAGAAGAATATAAAGCGACCCGGAAACCCAGCTTAAAAAGCTTTTTTTTTTTCTTTTTAGAACCCCTCATTCTTTAAATCTATACCCTACACCCTTAACCGTTTCAATATAATGATCTCCAAGTTTTTCTCGAATCTTTCGCACATGTACATCAACTGTTCGGTCAACCACATATATATTATCTCCCCAAACTTTATTCAGTAATGTTTGCCTATCCAGCACTTTTCCCTTTCTGCTGGCGAGATAGAATAATAATTCGAATTCTTTTCTTGGCAGATGATATTCTTCTTCATCTTTACTTACAATATACCGATCCCGATCTATGGTGATGTCATGTACTTCCAGGATATTTTGATATTCTTCCTTTTCGTCGAAGCGACGAAGAACGGCTTTAATTCTGGAGATCAGTTTTGTGGTACTAATTGGCTTGGTAATGAAATCGTCTCCGCCTTTATTTAGCCCTTCTACCTCTGTTTTTTCATCACTACGAGCGGTTAAAAAGATGACGGGAATTTTTTTAAGCGCGTCATCTTTTCTCATTTCCTCTACCGCCTGCATCCCATCCATTTTTGGCATCATAATATCAAGAAGAACCAAATCGGGATTTTCTTCCTTAGCTACTTTTATCCCTTCCTCTCCGTTTTCTGCCTTTAGAACGTTAAAGCCTTCTTTTCTGAGGTTATATTCTATCAGATCTAAAAGATCTATTTCATCGTCAACTACAAGAATGGTTTGTTTTGCCACTACGTATTGGGTTAATTAGACAGGTAATAGAGTAATGGTACTAATGTATCTTATTAATATAAAATGAAGAAATTGTTATCAATCATACAACAGCTTATTCAAAAGACAAAAAAGGAGCTCTATTCTTCTGATTCAGCTAACTATCTCTATTTATTCAAATAACTCAAGGCCTTTTTAATTGCCGCAGGAATTGTTTTCACACCTTCTTCCTGCAGCGCCTTTGTAGCAGCCTCTTCTGCTTGTCTTTTTTTGAATCCAAGCGATTCAAGAGCCGACGCTACCTCTTCTGCAACACTTGCGCCTCTTGGTGCCGAAGATTCAGGTACTGCCCCCGCATCTCCAAGCTTGTCTTTAAGCTCAAGTATTATTCTTTCTGCCGTTTTTTTACCTATTCCAGGAACTTTAGAAAGCGCCGCGGAATCTTTAGATGTTATTGCCCTTATCAAGGATTCGGCCGATAATCCTGAAACAATGGTTATCCCGAGCTTTGGTCCAACACCCTTTACAGTAATCAGTTTTTCAAAGAGCTGTTTTTCATTTTTTTCGTAAAAGCCAAACAATCGCTGATCAGCATCTGTTATGTGATGATAGATCAATAGCTTTACTTCTATGCCTTCTTTTAAATGAGCCCCTGTTTGCGTAGATATCTCAACTCCATAACCAACACCGCTTACATCAAGGTATACTTTATTATCTTCCAACTCTTCTACAAATCCTTTTAAAAAAGAAATCATAAGCCCTTCACCCTGTCCGGATTATCCGCAACAAAACTTGCCCAATCCGACTTTTTATTATTTTGATGTGTTTTCTTTTTTACTGCTCCGGGCAAGCCCCTTCCTTTCATATAATGACACCAGGCAACCGCAAGAGCATCCGTTGCGTCATTCTTAAGCTTTTCATCAGGAAGCGAAACCATTTTATTCAACATAAAAGCTACCTGGTCCTTACTGGCATTTCCATTCCCGGTTATTGCCTTTTTTACTTCTTTGGGATAATACTCAAATGCAGGCAGGTTGTTGGTTTTTATGGCTAATATCGCAGCCGCCTGAGCTCTGCCCAGTTTCAACATTGCCTGCGGATCAACTCCGTAGATCGGGGTTTCAACAGCGCAAGCGGTAGGGGAGTTTGATTTAATGATTCCGGAGATCTGATCGAATATATATTTTAAGCGATCGGAATGATCGTCCATGTGCGACATTTTTAAAACATCACAGCGAAGCGCAACCAATTTTCCCTTTTCCTCAGTGAGCACAGCATACCCCGTAAAGCGGGAGCCGGGATCTATTCCAAGGATTATTTCAGGCATGGTTTATTGTTTAATTCTTTCAATAAGTGTCATCCTGTCCACCAGTTGGCGGATCAGGATCTTACGCAAAGGCTACTAATTCTATTCCAAACTACTTTTCTAACTTTAAGTCATCTCGCAGCGCATGCCCGAGATCTGGATTTTTAAATAGATCGAGATTCCGGCTTTCGCCGCCGAATGACTTGAGCGTCAGATATTCTTTATTCTTCGTCTCCGGAATATAATTTTGCAAGGTCTTCCATCATTTCTTCAGAAATACCATTCGTTACAAAGCCTCCGTCATGGAACAAATTCTGCATGGTTACCTTTCTGGTCAAATCCGAGAACATTGCAACGCAATAATCCGCACATTCATCTGCAGAAGGATTTCCCATTGGGGCTAACTTCTCTGCAAAAGTATACATGCCGTCAAAACCTTTGATTCCTGAACCAGCTGACGTTTTAGTCGGCGCCTGAGAGATCGTATTCACTCTGATTCCTCTGTGAGCCAATCTGCTTCCGTAATTTCTGGCTATAGACTCGAGCAGTGCCTTTGCGTCATTCATATCAGAATATTTACTGAAAATTCTTTGAGCGCCTATATAAGAAAGAGCGATCACGCTTCCGCCATCATTCAAGATTCCGGCTTCATCTGCATGATGAAGAACCCTGTGGAGAGACACCGCAGAAATATCGAGTGACTGCTGGTACCACTTATAGTTGATGTCCGTGTATTCCTTTTTCTTTCTGATGTTTGGAGACATCCCGATGGCATGAAGAATGAAGTCTACACTTCCGAGTTCTTCTTTCACCTTCTCCATCATCTCCTTTACCGCATCGTCGTCTGAAACATCACAAGGAATTATTGGCGCGTCTATTTCTTCGGAAAGAGCATTCAGCGCTCCCAGCCTTAATGCAATCGGTGCATTTGAAAGAACCATTTTTGCTCCTTCTCTGTCACAGGCCAATGCTACGCGCCATGCAATACTTCTATCATCCAGCGCTCCAAAAATAATTCCCTTTTTTCCTTTAAGTAATCCGTTTCCTTCGCTCATTATCTAAAATTTCTTTTCTGTTTATGTGATGAGTGAAAATCATCATTCTTAAGCTAAAATGATAGTGGGAATGAAACCGAATATTGAACTCTGTTTCATTTTTACTATCATTGACATATGTCATTAAAGTTTAAAAGAAATTATCACTTAGATAAACTTGATAAGCTGATGAGCGCCGAAACCTCTTCGAAAACTCCTTCTGTTGCTTATCTGAATCCAGACGGCGTAGCCCGTGCATGGATTTTTATGGCCGCCATTTCAACGCCTTATTTGCTTTGGCTTTTATTCAAATTACAAAAGTTTGGTTGGGTTATTTCCTTTCTGGTCTTAGTTCTTACCCCTTTCTTGATCAACTACTTTATAATAGTCGACACCAACGCAAGCCTTCTGGCCGGGGCGATTACTTTGATTGATTGGGCGGTATTTCTTTTCCTTCTTAAGAACAACTATAAAACGTGGCGAGAGCCTGATTTTAAAAATACGCCGGGTTCGGATTTTGATTGCCCTTAATAAAGCTTATTCCAGAAGCAACAGCTTCAGGCTTTTCTTCCCAGCAGAGCCGAAAAAGGAGATACTTGGCTACTTGAATAGTTTACTTGAATTTATTTATTTGAATTATTTCAAATTCAATTCTTGTATATGAAATCCTATTTTTTATTACTTGTGATTAGTTTTCTCCTCAATTCTACCAATGCTCAGGACAAAATAAATTTTAGCAATGCTTTAGAAGCATATAAAAAACAAGAATACAAAAAAGCACTTACCCTATTTCAGAGAAGTATATCCTTAAATAATGTTAAGGCTTATTATTTTCTTGGAAATATGCACCTTGAAGGTTTTGGAACACCCAAAGATACTTCCTTGGCAAATAAATACTTTACTGAAGGACTAAAAAACGGCGATAAAATTAATAGATATGGATTATATCGGTCTTTCAAACTCCCTCCAAAACCGCAACCTGCACAGCATTTCAAAGATAATGTGCAAAAAAATACAGACTATGAACGTCTCAGACGTGAGTATAAAGAGTATAGAAAACTGGTTGAAAGCGTTGTTGGTCCAGAGGTTAGAAAAAATATTTTCAGAAATGTTAAGCAATTAGCCATTGAGGGAAACTACTATTGGCAGCATATTTTGGGTGGTTTTTTTGAAAAAGGTTTTGGTGTTAAAAAGGACTTGAAAGAAGCTACATATTGGTATCAAAAATCATTTCATCAAGATTACACTAAAAGTGCTCTACCTTATGCAGAAACTGCCTTTGAAAGTTTTGAATATTCAGCAGCTTATGAAGGATACTCTTATTTAGCAAAACAAGGAAATCTTGATGCTATTTTATATACTGCAATTATGAAATATAATGGTGATGGTATTGTAGAAGATATTCCTAATGCTGTAAACTTATTAATTAATATCTCAAACAAGAATGTCCATAAAGCATCTTATCTATTGGGAGTCATAAGTTTTGATGATAACAATTTTGAAGAAGCAACTATCTGGTTCAAAAGATCAATAGATCAAGGTGGTCTTGAGGCTCATTTATATTTAGCAGAAATTTACAAGCTTGGTTTAGGCGTTAATAAATCTACAATCAAGTATTCAGAGCATAAAAATAAGTTCTCTGATTTTCTAAATAAAAATGAAATTAAAAATAAAGTTTACATATGCTATGCGAGGGTATTTCCTCAATATAATCAATCATACAATATTGACTATATTTCTAAAACTTTTAGTTATATAGGGGCTGCAGATCTTTTAAATGAAAAACTTTGCTACAGAGACTCAAATACAATAAATAAATTCAAATATTCTTTCCACAAACATATTAATAAAGCTATAAATCACCGTAGTGAATTTTCTGTGCAAGTCTCGACTCAGTTTGACAGAGAAAGATCACTTAACGCTTTGAGCAGAACTATTCGAGAAACTGGTGCTAAAGAATTAAAGGCAAGTTACCTCTTTTACAATAATGCTTACTTTTATAATCATTAATTACATCTTTCTTATTTCGTTATTTAATCCCTATCCATTGAACAGAAGCTTTCATGCCTTCATTTGTAGATGCAAATTTAGCATGATAGAACCCACCCCCACCCTTTTTTTACCGGCACAACAAAAGAGTCCATAGCCACATGCGTGTCTGCTTGTCTGTAATAGTGAACAGATGCTTTAGCCCTTATTTGCTTGGGTTTTTATATTTATCTGAATAAAAAACTAAATAGTCTCGGGCTCCATTTTTTCCTGCTTCTAAGATTACTGACACAAAACCATCTGTTTTAACTCTATAAATTGTGTTTTTTTGCCTGCCATTCAGTAAATATTGGCCTTTAATATTTTAGCTTTTTTATATCTAATAGAATAAGCGCCCTACTTATTAATCAAATTCTATAAATAAACTTTATCCACATTACTGTTGATAACCCAAGAATAAACTCGTATTTTTATCGGCTCTGAACTAAGCGAATAATCCTGTTCAAATAAATGTTTGATAGTTTATCCTCAAAATTAGATAAAGCCTTTCAGAATCTGAAAGGCGAAGCTCGTATCACCGATGTAAATATCGCTGAAACTATACGAGAAATTCGTCGTGCTTTATTGGATGCGGATGTTAACTATGAGGTTGCTCGCGAGTTCACGAAAGAAATTCAGGAAAAAGCACTCGGTTCAGATGTGCTCACCAGCGTTAACCCGGGACAGCAATTCACGAAGATCGTGTTTGATGAACTGGTTGAAACTTTTGGTGGCGAAAAATCTGATATCGCAGTTGCCCACACCCCACCTACTGTAATTCTTATTGCAGGTTTACAAGGTTCCGGTAAAACTACCTTTGCAGGAAAGTTAGCCCGTTACCTAAAGCAGGAGCATAAAAGGAATCCTCTTCTTGCTGCCGCCGATGTTTATCGCCCTGCTGCCGTAAACCAGCTTAAGTCTCTGGCATCCCAAATTGATGTGCCGGTTTATTCCATTGAACAACAAGATGCCGTTCGCGTAGCTAAAGAAGCTGTCGCCATGGCAAAAAGTTTGGCAATGGATACCGTTATCATTGATACTGCCGGACGTTTACATGTAGATGAGGAGATGATGAATGAGGTTGCGGAAATTAAAAAAGCCGTAAATCCTCATGAAATTTTGTTTGTTGTTGATTCGATGACCGGTCAGGACGCGGTTAACACAGCAAAAGAGTTTAATGAGCGGATCGATTATAACGGGGTAGTTCTTACCAAGTTAGACGGTGACACCAGAGGTGGTGCTGCACTTTCTATAAAAACCGTTGTAAATAAACCGATCAAATTTGTGAGTACCGGCGAAAAGCTGGATGCTCTTTCCCCATTCTACCCAGACCGTATGGCACAGCGCATACTTGGTATGGGAGATGTGGTATCGCTCGTTGAAAAAGCTCAAAAAGAATTTGATGAAGACGAAGCCAAGCGACTACAGAGCCGTATTAGTTCTGATAAGTTCGACCTTGAAGACTTCCTCGAGCAAATTCAAAAGATCAAGAAGATGGGAGATTTCTCCGATCTTGTTTCTATGATCCCCGGCGCCAGCAAAGCATTGGATAACAACGAAATCGATGAAGATGCCTTCAAACCGATTGAAGCTATTATCTATTCAATGACGCCGGAGGAGCGTCAGAATCCGGAAATATTAAATGGGACTCGTCGAAGACGAATTGCAGCCGGTTCTGGCACTACTGTCCGTGAGATCAATGATCTCATTAAACAGTTCGAACAGATGAAAAAAATGATGAAGACCATGTCCAAAATGGGAAAAATGGGCCGGGCTCTTCATGGATTAAAGAATTTACCGATTGGTAAGTAACATTATATATATACAACTCACTGGAGAACAACATTGATTAGAATTAGACTTCAAAAGAAAGGCCGTAAAAAACGACCCATCTTTCATATTGTAGTTGCTGACAGCAAAGTTGCACGCGATGGTAGAATCATCGAGCAAGTTGGCCGTTATGACAACGTAACAGAGAAAAAAGAAGTGGTACTCAACGAAGACCGCATTCTTTACTGGTTAGATACCGGAGCACAACCATCAGACACGGTTCGCAAGATCCTTAGAAACGAAGGTGTTTTATACAAGCGCCACTTGATGATGTGGGGTAAAAACGAAGAAGAGATCGAAGCAGCTTTAGCTGAATGGAAATCTTACCGCGACTCTAAAGAAGACGGTAACGACTCTCGCAAAGATAAGTACAAGAACATTCTTGCTGCTGAAGAAAAAGAATTTAAAGATCAGGTTCAGAAAAAAGCAGCAAAAGCAGCTGTTGAATTAGAATCTGAGTCTTCTGACGAAGAAACAGCTACTGAAGAAACAGAAGCTACAGCTGAAACTGAAGCGACTGAAGAAGTTGCAACAGAAGAAACTACTAACGAAGCACCAGCTGAAGAAGAAGCTGTAGAAGAAGCAGCTCCTGAAGCTGAGGCAAAAGAAGCTGCTGAAGAAGTAGAAGAAAAAGTTGCTGAAGCAACTGAAGAGCCTGCTACTGAAGAAGCGGTTGTGGAAGAAACTCCTGCTGAAGAAACTAAAGATGAAGCTCCGGCTGAAGAAGAAAAAGAAGAAGCTGCTGAAGAGGCGAAAGCTGAAGCTAGTTCTACTGAAACTTCCTCTGCTATGACTGCAAAAGATGCCATCGATCATATCAACAACACTGATATGGATGCATTAAAAGGATTTATTTCTGACGACGAGTCTAGAAAAACAGTTCTTGCAGCCTGGGAAAGCAAACAATCTGAAGGATAATTTAATCCGGCTCCCATGAATCAGGAAGCCAATATACAACCCTTTACTTTGATCGGGCGAATTGACCGCTCGCACGGACTTGACGGCGAAGTTAAAATCATTTTTGAGTTTGACGCACCGGATATTCTGAATGAACTAACGGTTGTATATTTGCGGAATGAAAGGGGAGATTACTTCCCGGCCAGAATCTCAAACATTCGAACCGAGGAAAAAAGAAATGAAATTTCGTTCTTTGTACAATTTGAACATATCGCTGATCGCTCAGCGGCAGAAGGATTAAAAAACAGTGGCGTGTATCTGGAAACAGGTTTCGCCGAGAACATAATCCCGAGAAAAGATGATGAAATAAGTTTACTTCATTTTGATGTATATGATATAAATGGTGAGCATATTGGTGTTGTGATGAACATCATTGATAACGCCATGCAGTCCATATTAAATATTTCTACATCAACCGGAACAATTCTCGTTCCTCTTGTACCACATTATGTGGTTGAAGAAAATATTGAGAAAGAATCCGTCATCTGCCAAAACCTGGAAGAACTAGGGGGGCTTTAGAAATGAGAATAGATATCATATCTGCTGTTCCTAACTTACTTACAGGGCCGCTGGAAAATAGCATTGTGAATCGCGCCAAAGAAAAGGGACTGGTTGAGATCTTTATTCATGATCTTCGGGATTTCACCGAAGACAAGCATAATAAGATCGATGACTATCCTTATGGTGGCGACGCAGGAATGGTATTAACTCCTCAACCGATTTTTAGCTGTATTGAACATCTTACTTCTGAAAGGAAATACGATGAAATTATTTTTACAGCGCCGGATGGTGAGCAATTCAATCAAAGTGAAGCAAACCGGTTATCGCTTAAAGAAAATGTGATGATCTTATGTGGACACTATAAAGGAATAGATCAGCGAGTTAGAGATGTGCTTATCACCAAAGAATACACTATTGGTGATTATGTGCTTTCTGGCGGAGAACTTCCCGCTATGGTAATTACAGATGCTTTGGTTAGATTGATACCCAACGTTATTGGTGATGCAGGAAGCGCCTTAAGTGATTCATTTCAGGATGGACTGCTGGAAGCACCCGTTTATACGCGCCCGGCTGAGTTTAAAGGATTAGAAGTCCCCAAAATTCTCTGCTCCGGTGATCATAAAAAGATTGAAGCGTGGAAAACAGAGCAATCTCTGAAAAGAACAAAAGAACGAAGAAAAGATTTGTACGAAAAATTTAAGAAAGACTATTAACGGCTGATTAGTCAGCAAATAAACAGAATCATGGATAAGTTAAAACTTGTAGAACAAACGATAGTTAATGACGACATCGCTCAATTCACCGCTGGTGATACAGTGAATGTTCACTACCGTGTGCGTGAAGGAGAAAAGGAAAGAATTCAGCAATACGAAGGTGTTGTTTTGAACGAAAGAGGAAGCGGAGCTAACAAAACGTTTACTGTTCGTAAGATAAGCAGTAATGTTGGTGTTGAACGTATTTTCCCTCTTTACTCTCCATTTATTGCAAAAATAGAGGTTAAGAAACGTGGTAGTGTACGACGTTCTAAACTATTCTATTTGCGCGAACTAAGAGGAAAAGCGGCTCGTATTAAGGAGCGTAGCCCAGAAGGCAAAAAGAAGTAACGTTCGCTTTTTTAAGAAACCGGTAAGGGCAAGAAGTTATTGCCCGAACTTCTCTTTTATAAAACTAAATTTATTTAGATGAATATTATTCTTTTTGGACCTCCGGGAGCAGGAAAAGGTACTCAGGCTAAACTGCTTCAAGACAAATACTCTATTCCTCACCTTTCAACAGGTGATATTTTCAGAACTGCGATTAAAAATCAAACTCCGCTGGGTGTTAAGGTGAAATCTATATTGGATTCCGGGCAATTAGTGCCAGATGAAACCGTAGTTGACCTTGTTGCCGATGAGCTGAAAGACCCAAAATATGACACTGGGTTTATTTTAGATGGTTTTCCAAGAACAGTTCCCCAGGCCCAGGCCTTTGACTTAATTGCTGAAAATCAAAACAAAGCTGTTGACGCTTTTGTGGTACTTACCGTTCCGGAAAAAGAACTTATCTCCAGAATTCTTTCCCGGGGACAAGGCAGGGCTGATGATACCGAAGAAAAGATCAAAACCCGTTTAAAAGTTTATCACGAAGAAACAGAGCCGGTTCAAAGCCACTATGCCACAAAAGGTGTGGTAAAAGAAATTGATGGTATCGGTACTATTGATGAGATTTTTGAGCTAATTATTTCTTCTTTGAGTTAAATTCTAAAAGCCATCTTCTTGATGGCTTTTTTTATTCATCCTCAAGTTGCTTAATCATAGTTTTGGTTTCAGGAACCGCCCCTTTTGATATTGTGAACTGAAGAGCCTCTAAATAATTGGAAAGCACCTCTAGTTCCTCAGAATACCACTTTTTAAATTGCTCTTCGTTTCCTTCTCCGTAGATCAAAAACTTCCTTGTTTCAGACTCCAGAATATCTACTCTTTTTTCAATCACAGAGATCAGATTCGATCCTCGGTCAAGACTTGCCAGGTAATCTTTTCCAATCGTTGTAAAGTTTTCCGACTCAAACCCCGATCTAACTATCAGCATGTTATTCGTGAAATCGATAGATCTGTTTATCGATATTTCAGAATCCGGATTTGTGGCTAATTCATTTCTTAAACTGTCAACTCTTTCTTTTGCAGAAACAGCTTTAGTATAAAGATCATCCAGATTCAACAGAAACGTTTCGTAATAATTGACTCTGTTCCTTCTTTCCACCGCTTCTTCTCTTAAGGTTGTTAAATAGAAGGCCCCGTAAACCCCAATAAATACAACCAACAATTCAAGTAAAAGGAACTTCCAGCTTCGGTTTTGAATGATTTTTTTCATGTGAACAGATTAAAAGATAGACAATCCTGTTTTTGTTGTAAGCCTTTCCAGAACCTCCATTCCTAAAACCGAATTTCCGGCTTTATTTAGCTTTGGGCTCCATACAGCTACACTATAGTGTTCTGGAAAAACAGCAGCAATTCCTCCGCCAACACCACTTTTTCCGGGAAGACCAACTTTAAAAGTAAACTCGCCAGCCTGATCATAAAACCCACATGTGAGTAAAATTGCACTTAATCTTTTTGATTGAGAGGCGTTCAGAATTCGTTCTTTGCTCACAAAATGTTTTCCATGATTTGCATACAGCAAAAAAGTTTGCGAGAGTTCTTTACAACTCATTTCAATTGAACACATATAGAAATAAAAGTCCAGAACCTCTTCCACAAGGTTTTCAATGTTCCCGAACGATTTCATCAAACTCGCCAATGCCACGTTTCTATAGCCCGTATCTTTTTCGGATTCAGCAACCTTTTCATTATAGCTGATAGTGCTATTACCTGCTAATTTTTGGACAAACCTAAGAAAGTCATGCTTAGGATTCTTAAGATTAGAAACCAACACATCTGAAACTACTAATGCTCCGGCATTTATAAGCGGGTTTCTTGGTATACCCGACTCATATTCTAATTGAACCAAAGAGTTGAATGGATTTCCCGAAGGCTCTACACCAACTCTTTTCCACAATTTCTCGCCCAACATTGGGTACGCCATTGTCAGGGCAAAAACTTTGCTTATGCTTTGAATGGAAAACCTTTCCTTATTACATCCTATGAAATAATCCCCATTATCGAGAGTACTTAGATGGATTCCGAATTTATCAGGATCAACCTGTGCTAACTCGGGTATATAATTAGCTACTTTTCCTCCAAAGCTTTCTCTTTTCAGCTCTGCGTTTATATCATCAAGTATTTTTTGGTATTCCATTAATTGATAATATAATTTTTTGCGATTTCAGCAAACTCCTTTACTTCTTGTCTTTGCCATTTCTTTTCCTTTCCGAGTTCTTCAGCCATTATCTCTGCTACCTTTGGTGCAACTTCCATTGTGGCTTCTGCATCAAGCAATAAAGCTCTTACTCTTCTTGATAAAATATCCTCTAATGTTTGCGCCCACTCATTTCTTATTGCCCAAACAATCTCTGCTTTTATATATGGAAGACCCGGATGCAGCTTTTCTTTCATAGAATCATTTTCTTCCATTATTTTTTCTATTGCAACCCGATCTGATCCATATACACTTAACGGATCTTTCTTGTCCACATTTTTTAACCAACCGTGAATACGTTGATTCTTTGTTTTTGTTTTTTTGAATTCCACCCCCGCAACCATTGCCGCCCGATCGATCGTGTCTTCGGCCATTTTTCTGTAAGTAGTCCATTTTCCACCGGCAATAGTAACCAATCCGGATTCAGAAATCTGAATGTGGTGGCTCCTGGATATTTCAGATGTAGACTTTGACTCCGGCGGTTTCACAAGAGGCCTTAATCCTGCAAAAACACTCTTTACATCTTTTCTGGTTGGGTCTTTCGTTAAGTATTCTTTCGCGTGTTTAAGAATAAAATATATTTCTTCATCTAATGCTATTGGCTCTAAAGCGGGTTTGTCGATTGGAGTGTCTGTTGTACCCACAAGGGCCTTCCCGTGCCACGGAACAGCAAAAAGCACTCGTCCATCATCTGTATGAGGAACCATTATAGCAGCGTCTCCGGGTAAAAATTCTTTATCCAGCACCAAATGAATGCCCTGTGCACACTGAATTATATTTTCGTGTTTCTGATCATCCATTTTGAGTATAGAATCAGAAAAAATTCCCGTTGCATTAACAACCGCTCTGGCTTTGATCGTAAATTCCTCTCCATATATATGATCTCTGGCAACTACACCGTCAATAAAACCTGAATCTCCTTTTATCAATTCATTTACTTTCATGTAATTTACCGGAGTCGCCCCAAGATCCGCTGCTGTTTGAGCTAAATTTATAGCCAAACGCGAATCATCAAACTGGCCGTCATAATAAATTACTCCTCCTCTCAGTCCTTCCGGTTCCAGTGTTGGGATCTTTTCCAGAACCTCTTCCTTTGAAAGTGTTTTGGATTTTTTGATACCCAGCTTTCCTGCTAAAGCATCGTACACTTTCATACCTATTCCATAAAACGGACCATTCCACCATTCATAACTTGGAACTATAAACGATTGGTGACTCACCAAATGCGGAGCGTTCTGAATAAGCAAGCCTCGTTCATGCAAAGCTTCAATAACCAGAGAGACATCTCCTTGTTGTAAATAACGAACCCCACCGTGGACCAATTTTGTGCTTCTGCTGGAAGTACCTTTGGCAAAATCAGCCATATCCAACAACAGAGTCTTGTAGCCTCTATTTGCTGAATCTACAGCACAACCCAAGCCCGTTGCTCCTCCCCCAATTATCAGAATATCCCAATAATCGTTATAGTCTCTGATATGGTTTAGTGATTCTTGTCGGTTCATGAAGCTAAGATTTTTTCATTAATTTTGTTGATACAAGAGAAGAGCCATTCCGTAAGATCCCGATCCGCCAGCTGGCGGACGGGATAACGATCTTTCTTGAAACAATACTAATTCAAAATTCATCATTTAGAATTAGTAATTATTTAAACCCAATTCTTACTCTTCTCTACCGCCTGAATCCATTTTTCTAACAGTCTTTCTTTTTCTGATGTTTTCATTTCCGGCTCAAACCTTGCATCAATTTCCCACTTCTTTTGTAGCTCGTCTGTGCTTTTCCAGAAGCCAACAGCCAGGCCAGCTAAATAAGCGGCTCCTAGTGCGGTTGTTTCCGTTACTTTTGGTCTCACGATCGGAATTCCAAGAATATCAGACTGAAATTGCATGAGAGTTTTGTTTACAGATGCTCCACCATCAACCCGGAGCTCTTTAATTGAAATTCCGGAATCTGCTTCCATAGCCGTCAGCACATCTTTCACCTGAAATGCGATTCCTTCGAGCGCGGCTCTTGCTATGTGTCCGGCTGTTGCTCCACGCGTTAGCCCATACATGGCTCCGCGAGCTTTTTGATCCCAATGCGGGGCGCCAAGTCCTGCAAACGCGGGAACCAGATATACTCCTCCATTATCTTTTTCTGTCAAAGCCAGTTTTTCCACATCTGCTGATGATTTAATAATTTCCAAACCATCTCTTAGCCACTGAACCAGCGCTCCCGCAATAAATATTGAACCTTCCAAAGCATAGGTCGTCTCACGGTTCATTTGCCAGCCGATCGTAGTTAACAGGTTGTTCTCAGAAGTGATCACTTTTTCTCCCGTGTTGAACATGATAAAAGAACCTGTTCCATACGTATTCTTAAGCATTCCGGGCTCAAGACACATTTGTCCGAACAGCGCAGCTTGCTGATCTCCGGCTATTCCTGAAATTGGAATTCCTTTTTCAAAGCAATCCAGCTCAGCCGCTGCAATTTCTCCGCTCGAAGAACAAACATTTGGTAACACATTTTCCGGGATGTCCATTAGCTCCAAAAGTTCTGTATCCCATTCTTTGTCATGGATATTGAAAAGAAGTGTACGTGAAGCATTTGTAATATCCGTAACGTGCTTTTTTCCTTTAGTAAGGTACCATATCAACCAGCAGTCTATTGTTCCGAAAGCAAGTTTGCCTTCTTCTGCTTTTTGTCGGGCGCCCTCAACATTATCGAGAATCCACTTAAGCTTCGTTCCTGAGAAATAGCTATCTAAAACGAGCCCCGTTTTTTGCTGAATTTTATCTGACCATCCGTCATTCCTGAGCTCATCACAGTAATCTGACGTTCTCCGGTCTTGCCATACAATAGCATTATAAACCGGCTTTCCTGTTTCCTTATCCCAAACTACTGTAGTTTCTCTTTGGTTAGTGATGCCTATCGCGGCTATTGGTTTCCCGCCCTCAGCATGTTTTGAAACGACTTCTTCAATGACCTCCTTTTGGGAATTCCATATCTCCAGGGGATTATGTTCTACCCAGCCATCATTTGGGAAATGTTGTTTAAATTCTTTTTGAGCAACATGTTCAACCTCTCCTTTTTTATTGAAAAGAATTGCTCTGGAGCTGGTTGTTCCCTGATCTATGGATAGGATGTATTCTTTAGCCATGAAGAAAACATAATGCTATTTTTGTATTTCTTCTGCTTTATTTTTTAGGCTTAATTATGGTTTATTCTTTTCTTTTAGTTAGGTAATTCGTTGACAGTTTAATATTAATAATCGTAGAAAAATTCGCCCTTAGTATTTAAGACGGATTAGAGAACATGATCGGGAAGCGTCTGCGAAGCAGGAATAATCCTTTCT
>TARA_R100001591_G_scaffold118613_1_pt1 | contig 42836 bp, 43 predicted proteins | sample TARA_R100001591 | Tara Oceans TARA_R100001591 (sample SAMEA2622725) | marine metagenome | biome: marine biome (ENVO:00000447); feature: surface water layer (ENVO:00002042); material: "saline water (ENVO:00002010), including plankton (ENVO:xxxxxxxx)" | depth 5 m
ACTGGATTCTTTAAGTGATATGGTCTCTTTTGGAGTTGCTCCCGGTTTTTTGATCTACACATTCAGTTTGCATGAATTAGGAATTTTGGGAATAATTATCAGTGCAATACCACCACTTTGTGGAGCCGTACGTTTAGCAAGATTTAATGTTAATGCACGCCTTTCACCTACAAGCGATCATTTTATTGGATTACCTATTCCGGCTCAAGCTATTATCATCGGCTCCTTTTTTCTAACATTCAGAAATGAACTTGATCTTTTTACGGGCTTTGAACAAGGTATAAATTCTGTGTTGATACCGGTTGTAATTGTAATCTCATTTCTAATGGTAAGCACCATCAAATTTGATAAAATTCCAAGATTTGATAGAAAATCCATTAAAGAAAACAGAGGCAAGCTTGGCTTATTGCTCCTTTATCTTGTGCTGATCTTAACTTTAAAAGAATATGGTTTGATGGCAGTTTTCACCATATTTATTTTCAAAGGTTTAATAGTTGGAGCTATCCATTACTTTGGTGATTATGAAGAAGAAGGAGATGAAGTCTTTCAGGATTTCAGCTAATTAACTGTAATACACAGAGGATATAATTTCTACTATCTTTTCAGAAGCATCTCCATTTCCATAAGGATTGAAAGAACTTTTTGAATCCGAACTCATAAGCATTTTATTCGCTTCCTTAGCAATCAACTTAGTTTCTGAACCAACTAGTTTTGTATATCCATTATTGATTAACTCAGTACGTTCTGTAGTTTTTCTAAGTACCAATAACTTTTTCCCTAAAGCGGCAGCTTCTTCTTGAATACCTCCTGAATCGGTGAGAACCAGATCAGATCTATCCAAAACGTGTTGAAATGATAAATAGTCGAGAGGTTCGATAACTCGAAGTCGTTTGTGTGAAAATTCAGAAGCTTCAACGATCTCCCGAACCTTTGGATTTGGGTGAACAGGTAAGAGTACTAATCTGGAATCGTCCCTATTTAGTATGTCAATTAAACCCGAAAGTATTGACCTTAAAGGTTTACCAATATTTTCACTTCTATGCGCGGTAACAAGAATTAATTTTTGGGAAGGTTCAATTTCTTCAAGAATCGACGGCTTTGATCGGTTATATTTCTCAGAATTACGGATTTGAAATAGTGCATCTATAACTGTATTTCCAGTGTTAAATACCTTTTTACTGTCTACATGTTCATTGAGCAAATTTTGCTTTGCAATTTCAGTTGGAACAAAATGTAATTCTGAAACGGTAGTAATTTGTTTTCGATTTATTTCTTCAGGAAAGGGATTATATAGATCAAATGATCTTAACCCAGCTTCCACATGAAAGACAGGAATTTTAAGATAAAAAGCTGCCATTGCACATAAGTATGAAGAAGTAGTATCTCCTTGAACTATTACGCCATCCGGTTGCTCATTTAAAAAAAGCGTCTTTAATTTTGGAAGAAGAAATTCAGTTAACTCAAAAAGATCTTTGGTAGAAGCGAGGCTTTTTAGGTTGTGATCAGGCTTTATTCCAAACAATGAGAGCATATCCTGAGCTAATCCATCATGTTGACCGGTATGAATCTTAACAATGTTAAATCCCTTGTGTGATTCCAACTTTTGAATAACAGGAGCTAATTTTATGATTTCGGGTCTTGTACCGAAAGTGACAATTAACTTGATCATACTACTAATTCCTGATAATTAGATAGAGTTAGCTTCCCAACTTTATCCCACGAATAATTTTCTGAGATATGCTTACTTAACTCTTTCGTCTTGGGCTTTTCAAGTCCTTTTTTAATGCCTTCTTTAATAGATTCTACGGAGTTATGAGCAACGTATTCTGCGTTTTCATTAAAGTAATCTTTTGTCCCTCCATCTTGTGTTATTACAATATTTGCTCCGGCAAGAGCGGCTTCCATAGCGGCTATTCCGGGTGTTTCAAATTGTGAAGGCAAAGCAAAGACTTTACAAGCAGCATACGCAGAGGATAGAAACTCTGAGTCATGGCTTATTGAATCAAACAAATAAACATTTTTATTTTTAGAGGCATGTTCAATACAGACTTTACTATATCCGGTATTATCAAAGTCTCCAATAATTACAAGATCAACTTCTAATTCCTGGACGGCATTTATCAGTGAAAGCACATTTTTTCGTGGTGCGGATGCTTGTCCTGCAAAAAGGACAAAATCTTTTAATCCTGTCTTTTCAATAAACAATTCAGGCTTTGAAGATAGAAATCTTAATTCAACACCATTAGGTACCACATTAATTTTGGAAGAATCAATTTCGAAAGCTTTACTTATTAGCTCTGCCTCATCTGAAGTATTTGGAAGAATTCGATCTGCCAGATTACAAACTTCTTTTTTAATACCGAATTCAGAACGAATTCCTTTACTTAATGATGAGAGTTTTTCTTCAATTGTTAAAGCACGTTGTATTGTCTTAAAACCTCTGTTTGAAAACATCACAGGAGAGACTATAATTTTTTTATGTAGTTCACGAAGCCTTGAAACGATTCCTATTGTTTCATAACCCGCAGTAAATACATGAAAGAGGTCGAATTCGGTGTCTGAAATGTCATCCCAAGGAGAAATAAAAACCACTTCTACTCCTAGTTCTACCAGACTTTGAGCGGTCATAAGTGCCTGAGTTCGTACTCCACCGTTTACAACAGAAATACTTTGTGGTGCTATAAAGCCAATTTTCATAGTCGGTATCTGTTTTTCCAGTCCAGGATATTGGTTTTAATAATTTGAAATGAATTGGAATGAAGTTTTTTAAGACTCTGAAGAGAAGGTATAGAACGTGTCCCGTATTTAAAAGATGTATTAACTGATTTGATAACGAGTTCTTTTTTTGATGTAATTAATTCAAATCCTTCCGGCGAATTAGAAATATAAAGATATTTATCTGTCATATTCGTTTTTAAACTAATATTTCCATCTTCAAAAAAAGCTGTGAATTCAAAATTATTCCGATCATGCCAAAACTCAGCAAACTCATTGAAAGTAAGGTTAGTTAATTCATCCGATTGTGCCTGTTCAAATATTTTTTTAAATAATGACAATCCGGTTTGCATAGGGTGATGGTAGAAAAATACGGGCTTAAATAGGCTGGTTTTTTGTTGATATATATCCAAAAAATAGTTCTCCATGTCAGAAATAGTGAAGTTCTTTCGTTTTAAGCTTCCGGTACAAATCGGATGAATAGGAATCTGAAGATGTTTTGAATGATTTACATAAAATGGAAGTGAGTCGTACCCGGAAGTGAACTCAGAAGTATAATTAAAATCAAACTTCTTTAAAGCTTGCTCCAAACTGAAATTCCAAATTCCATAAGGAGCACAAAAGCCCTTAGCCTGAATATCTGATTTTCTAAGTTTATCAATTCCTAACTCTATATTTTCAATTATGTTATAAATTGAAGAACTATAGCCATGTTTATATCCGTGTAAAGCAAGCTCTTGATCTTTGTATGCCTTAAAGTACTCTAAGTAGTTTTCATGAGCTTCTATATGTAAAAACCAAGTTGCTTTGATCTCAAAAGATTTCAATAAGTGATGAATTTCATCAAGAGACTCTTTAGTACCGAAATCACTATCAATTCTAAATCCAAACACAGGATGTATTTGTGGTGAATGCCACTTCTTTAGAAAAGGCAAATCCTGACTATGTAATAACTTTTGTATGCAAAGCTCTAAGAGATCACTTAATGAGTCTTTGCTAACTTTGTTTACTATCTCATCGGGGAACTCATTTACTGAGCTTAGAAATCGCTTTCTGGTAAAATTTGTAGTATCAGGTAAAGAATTTAATTCCAACCCAAAAAAGCCCATGTTGATTGTGTCAGAACGATACTTCTGAAAATCCACTAATCCTGAGAAGAGTTCAGAGTCTATTGAAGAAGCCCAGCTAGAGTATACATCAAGATGAGAAATTCGATCAAATTCAGTATTAGAACTTTGATTAAAGATTGTTTTAGAAAAAGATCGCGAAATTTTAGAACTATAGAACACCGGCTTTTTTGTGATCTCTAATACTGAACCACCTTTATTTAAAAAAACATCAGTTTTCTTCATTTGATCAGCATTGATTTTTGAGCTATCAAAAATCAAAAGGGCATAAGATTCAAACAGGTTATGGTTGAAATCCGCTTCTTCATACCAAACTCCTATGCTGTCTAATAGTGAAATCAGATAAGGGGAAGGTGAGATCAAACCGATGCAAAGTCTACGTTTCATTTTATTAATTTCTCTTTTACCCAGCTTAATTCACCTATTTTTATAATTCTGGTATTCCACGCTACAAAAGGAATAACAATAATAGAAATAACAGAAGCTATAATGTGATGAACGTCAAATTGTTCGAATGCTATAAATAGTAAACCAATTAAAAGAGTAATTACTAAAAAAGGTCGGAGTAGTTTAACAGAGATAATTTTTCTGAACCAAAAATAGGAGGAAAGCATCAGAATTAATTCAGCAATCAATATTGAAACAGCAACTAAATTCGGAGTCCCCAAAGTTGAAAATAATACGATTATTACAGCTGAAACTGATCCGCCTATTGCTGTAGCAAGAAAATATTTTTGATCATTATTGGTTGCTATTAGGCCAAAAGAAAACAGGCTATTAATAAAAGTGAGTAAAATAAAGCCCGAGAGTATTTGTAATAGTTCAACACTTTCAACAAAATCTGATCCATAAAGTAATGAAATTATCTGCTCTGCATTAACAGCTGTAAGAATTGAAATAACAGCACCGCCTACCATTACAAGTTTGAGTACCATATTTACTCTTTGAACAGCGGCTTCCTTGTTTGCAGTCCATAGAGATGCCAAATTGGGTAAAAGCAGATTTACAAATATTCTATCAAGCATCATTGCAATCATGATGATGCGAAATGCCGCACCATAAATCCCAGCATCTTTAAGACTTAAAAATATACCTATCAAAATAGGAGGTAAAAGTTGAACTACTTTAGCAAAAAAATCACCTAACCCTATCAAAGAACCATTCACAAGCAAATCAATGTAAGTTCTTAGTTTCCTTGACGGTAATGTAAACGGTTTGTCCGAAATTGAAAATGTACCTAGAACAACAACTGCAGAAGTAACTCCAATGGTATATAAAACGGGTACAAGAGTAACATCATCAGGTGTTTTGATCAAAAAATACACAAGTAAAAAATATACGACTCCATTAATGATTCTGGAGAATGCCAATTTCCCGAATTTTTGTTTTCCGCTGTAATACCATTCAAGAAGTAAAGCAAAAGGGATCAACGCATATAAATATCCCAGGATCACTTGTTTTTGTAGCGAACCAATAGGAATAAAAGAAAGGATTATAGTTGATAACAAGAGAATTACTACGGCTAATATTATTTTCGTATTAAAGATCTCTTTAGCTCTAAAGGTCCGGGTTTCTGGTTCTTTGGCCATTTCTCTTACGCCAATATTAAGCAGTCCCATGTCCGATCCCCATGTTGCATATCCCAAAATTGAGACGGCTACAGTAATAAGTCCATAGAACTCAGTTCCCAAAGTTCTGGCCAAATAAATTGTGGTCAGAAATGCTAAACCTCTGCCACCTAAATCCCCAGCGGCAATCCAGAATGCTTTTTGTTTGAACTTACTCATTATAGAAGGTAAAGATTGACGAGCGGATTAGTGTTACTAATTCTTTCTTATTCGAAAAAAGGAAAGCTTGGTCAAGTTCTTTGAGGGAGCTAATTCTGGGTGCGATAACATCTTTTTTGTAACTCAAAGCCATTTCTACTGAACCCGAAGTAAGAATCTTATCAAAGTTAAATAAGCAAAAGTCAGAGGCTCCAAAAAAATAGGGGATATGCTCTTCTTCGATAAATTGTGCGTTCAAATAGTAGTCAGGATTTGAAGATGCTAATTTCTCAACTCTTTTTGCCATTTTTTCATCTCCTTTTTTAACTGAACCTGCTACAATTACTTGAAGATCTAGATCATATTTCTCTACTAATTCTAAAAGATGGTCTATTTTTTTGTACTCGGCAATATTTCCCATTATAAGAGCAATTGGACGAGCTGGATTTATATTCCAATGGAAAGTTGAGTTAAGAAAATTCACAGATTGCTCTCTATTTATAAAAGCAGCAGGGAATTTTGGATGGGGTACAAATTTTACTTTCTCTTTATCGATATCAAATTTAGAGATTACCAATTCGGCAGCTGTTTCAGAATGAGCAAGAACTACATCAGAAATTTTACCCATCCATTTATGGATTCGAAGATGTGTTTTTAAAAATTTCCCTCCATGAGGTTCCAGATTATGAACCGTCCAAACAATTTTTCCACCTAATAAATTGAATAAATAGATACATGGAAGTTTATATAGCATCCCTAAAAATGACTTAATACCCTGAAATTCAACCCAATGGTAGTGAAGTAGACATTTTTGTTGAAAAAATAAACTTAGAACGAATCTGAAATGTCCAAATATGGAAAGGCTTTTAATATGGTATTTGTCATCCTTAATTAACTGCTCGTAAAGTAAGTAGAGGTAATCGGAAGCAGGAAAGTCGGCTCTTATTTTAGGTACTACATACACTGTAGCATTCATAATCCCTAAAGACGAATAAATATCACTTAGTGACTGATTCTTCATATAGAAGAGATTTTAGAATTTATATTGCAAGCCAATGGAATGCAGAGTGCCAAAACCTGTTTCATAAGGCACTAGTGCGTAGTTAACAGTAACTAATTCAGTAATAAAGCCAACACCAAAAGAGAAGGGTTTAACGGTGTTTTCACCGGTTTTATAACCTCCTGATACTTCAAGAACCTCAGCAACAGTTAAAAAGAGACCAATATTAAAATAGCTGTCATTTTCTTGTTCACCTGTACCCAAAGATTCTCTGGCATTCAATGGTTTTACATAGTCGGTGGCGATATTAACAAGAAATGGCAAGTCAGGATTTTTTGGGTGAGCAAATTCTAAAACTTCAAATGAAACTCCAGCTCTTAATAATTCAGGCAGTTCAGTAGGTTGATTATTAAGGTCGTCCAGCTTACCAATATTAAGTATTGAAATCCCTGTTTTTAATCTTGAATCAATGAAAGTTGCAGCAGCTCCAAAATTGAACGCATACCCGGATGATTGGTATTGAGCGTTTTCTTCATTCAAAAACTGACCTGAGACCCCAAGTGATAACAGATTGAATTTGTATGCTAAGCCAGCACTTAGAGAAAGGTGAGAAATTGAAAATTCACCATTCGAACCGCCGGGGTTATTTCTTTGCTCAAATCCTCCACTCTTAGAACTGTATATTCCTAAAGTAAAAGAACGATTTCCATTTAAGAAATTAGCTCCTCCAAATAAGTAATTAGAATCTTCGATCCAGCTGGAATAACCAAGATCTATGGAAGAAGCAGGATTAAGAACTAGCAGAGCGGGATTAAGATATAAAGAAGCCGATCCCATCGGAACGGCCGCGCCTGCATCGTTGATAGCTAAACCGGAAGGAGTTGGAGCGCTTTCAAGCATTGGAAAACCAGTGCTGCTATCCTGAGCATAGATACCGGTACTTAAAAACAGAAATGAAAGAAAGAAAAAAAATCTCATAGTTTTAAGCTGATTGAAAATACGTGCATATTAGATATTCTATTGGGTTCAAGAACGAAAGCATAACCAACTGATGGTGAAAATTTATCAAAAGGAAGATAAAGCGAAAAACCGCTACTTGCTCCCCAACTATCGCTGTCAGAAAGATCAGGTAAATTATATCCGCCTCTTAGTGTAAACCGTTCGTGAAGATTCCAGGAACCTCCCAATCTAAACTGCTTTACATTGGTTTTCAATTCTGATGTGGTTGTTATCAACGTTGAGCGTCCGTTTGAAATAAATATCTCTTCTTCTGTTATTTCTGATGAAAGTGCCTGAATTTCATAATCAGCTGAAAGAGTATAGTTTTCTTTTTGATAAGCTAATCCCCATTTAAATCTGGCCGGAAATTTATTGATCACATTCCGGGATTCATTTTGATTATACAGATCAGCAGAATCCCATCGGTATTCAGCAAAGAGATCCTGCATTGCAAAACCGAAATTCAGATCTGATGTGATCTTATAAAGTAATCCCAGATCAATGCCAACACTAGTAGCTGCATCAAGATCGTCATGATATTTAGCATAATTCAATTTAAAACCGGCTCCAATATTCATTTTGTCGCTTAACCTTAACCCAAATGCAGTAAAAAGCTGATATTCGGATGCATCAAAAGTTCCATTTGGATATCCACTTACAGACCTGCCATCAATATCGGATACTCCTGACCTCAATAAACTAACTGTTACACCTGCGGATGGTGGTAACTGAAATACAGCTCCAAAAGTTTGATGGATTCTGTCAAAAGAAAGAGAGGATACGGTGAGGTTTAATGGAATATGATCAAGAAAAAAGGCAGAATGAGCCGGATTATACTGAGCATAAGATCCCTGAGAGTTAACGGCAGTCATTGCATTGCTCATACCTAGAGCTTCCGTACCATAACCAACACGTTGTGCTGCTCCTGAAAAACCACCTGATTGAGAGAGAACAGATGTTGAAGTAATAAAAATGAAGGCTATAAAAGAAACTATTCTCATATTACTCTACCACCAAAATTTTACCGTCAATAGTTCTGTCGGGCATTTCGATAACGTATATATAAGGAGCGTTTGCAACTTTACGACCATAGTCATCAATTCCATCCCAAACGGCTTCATAGGTTCCTGCTGAATACGTATCGTTTTCGATTTCCCTCACTTGGTTCATTCCAAAATCAAATATTCTGATTTTAACCGTTCCGTTTTCATTTAACTCGTATTTAATTCTAACAATATCATGCAAAGCAGGAGAGAAGGGATTTGGATAAGCATATGTTTGAACAGTTTTTGCATCAGGATCAAAAGCATTTCCTCCGCTGAGTGGAAAATTAACTCTTGTAATTTCCCAAGTTTGGCCAAGATCATCTGTTGAAGCAAGTCCGTCATCAGAACCAACCCAAACTCTATCTGTAGTTGAGCTCACAGAAAGGAATTCAGCACTTTCTTTTAGAAAAGTATTGGCACTTCTGATTTGAGGGAATTTACTCCAGCTGTTTCCTCCGTTTGTAGAAATAAACAGTCCATTTTCTCCTGCTGCAAAAATTGCTCCGTCTTTAAAACCAATACTGTTAATTTTTTCGCCAATAAGATGTTGTCTGAAAGTCTCACCATTATCTGAAGTAGAAACGATTCCGAATCTTTCTCCTCTTTGACCATCAATAACCCAGTTTGTCATCCAAATGGTATTTGTAGTCGGGTCTTCTTCAATTTCAATAACCCAGTCACCTAATAAGCCATTGCTGTTATTATTGAAGTTTATGTGCTTCCAGGAAATACTGTCTGTTGGAGCAGATAGTGCGTCGGGAGAAATATTTATTCCATTGGCTGAACCATACCAGACTTGATTGTTAGAATCTATATGCAGACCAAAACCGCGTAAGTTTAAATCTGATCGAACATCAAACCTGTTTATAGTTTGCCCGTTATAATTTGAAGTCCAAAAATAATCTTGTTCAGGAGTTAATATAGATACGTTTGATGGGGGAAGAATTACTTTTTCCCAAGAGTTGCCGGAATTACTACTTCTGAGTAAACCTGATCCAAAAGCAGCAGTAAAAATATAATTATCTTGAATCTGAATATCGAATGGTGGAGATTGTTGGCGTACTGTGTTTCTTATTCTGAAATATGAAGTACCTCCATAGTTGTATTCTATATCACATTCCCCGGTATAAGGAATAGCTTCATCATCACAATTGTCCGGAGGATTATCATCTAAAGGGAAATCTTTAAACAACCAGTTGATTCCATTATTACCTGAAACATAGAATCCAAATCCCGAAGGAATTGGGTCTCCGTCCAGTTCAATGCTAAAACCTAAACCAACTGCTATGCTAGAACCTGATATATCCATCGAAAATATTCTTCCTTCGCCGTTTGTAATGCTGTCAATTCCTGAAGGCTGAAACCAATCAATGTTGTTGTTCACATTAAAATTAAGTGAAGGACTGATCCATAAAGTGTCACCGGCTCCAAGAATATTGGATACACCATTTTGTCGGATACTATTGAAAGTTGATGTAACAGGATAAACTGCTTGAGCATTAGAATCTAAACCAATGAATAGAATCAGTAAAATTGTAGTTGAAATCTTATTCATTATCTACAATACTAAAGGTTGTTCTTACTGTATCGCTTACTAGTCCGCTTTTATCTTTTGCATAGTAAAGAATGTCATAAGTTTGGAGTTCATTATTAGAGCTTACGGGAAAAGTAACAGTATAAACTGAATCCGAAGCAATTTGATCACCTCCACTGTTGCCATTATCAAATAACTCGAATGGTGAATTTGCGACTTCTCCTGAGGTTTGACTTATAAGCCGAAGAAATACCCCTTCTATATTATTCTGACCATCTATATCTCTGACTTTTGAAGTGAATGGAACTAAAATTTCACCATTTGATGGCCTTTCAACCTCTGTCGGATTATTCACTTCTAATATCTCAGGAGCATTAATAGGGACTCCGGTCTGAGTTATAATTGCCTGAGCAAAGTTTTGGTTGTTTCCCGAAAGGGAAGGTGTTATCAATAATGTATAGGTCTCAAAATCAATAGTATTTGTAACGATGGGGATACTTGTCTGAAAAGTGGTTATCGGGCTGAAATTGACCGGGAATTTTCCCTGTATTGAAGGGAAATCTTCATTTCCGACAAAAACGGAATAATAGGGAACTGAATCTACTCCGAAATTAAAACCGTTTACAGTAATATTTAAGTTCAGGGTGGTATCTTTTTGACCGTCAGTTTGAGGGTCAAAAGTAATCTCAGAAGGAGAAACTACCAGATTTTGTACATATGGTTGTTGTTCATCAAAATCTTTGGGAGTTAGCGTATCATCGCAAGAAGCAAAAGCCAAAACCCAAATCGTTGTAAAAAGAACCAAGGAATAGAATTTATAAGACAAAAAAATCGCGTTTAATTGAGTGAATAGTAATTGTAACGATGCTAAATAGGCGATGTTTTTTTGGTTCGGCTAAATATTAGGAATTCAAAGTTTAGATAGCAACTTAAATATTGAAAGTTTATTTCTTTGATTTATCGTTGCTATTAAATACTGACCCTGCTATATTTTCTTCCATGTTAAAAAAGCAACTACATAACACTTGGTGGTGGCCCAACGCTTACATAAGCAGTGGGATTGTTGCATAAAGATTTTTAACTAAGAAATTACATACACCCACTGTTCCTATGGAAGAGTGGGTTTTTTTTTGACCTTTAGTTTTGCCACAAAAGCACGAATGCACATATTTTAGTGTTTTTGAGTTTTCGTGGCTTCAATAAATACATGAATAAGAACCAATTTTTAAAACTTAGTAAAGATTATACAGCGATACCTGTTTATAAGCGGTTACTAGCAGATGTACTTACACCGGTTTCTTTGTTTATGAATATCAGGGAAGGAGCACGAAATCCTTTTTTGCTGGAATCGGTTGAAGGGGGAGAGCAACTAGCCCGATATTCCTTTATTGGAAGAAATCCCTATCAAACACTACAATTTGATGGTTCCAAAACAACACTTTCAAATAAGACCACTAAAGTAGAAATAGATCGCCCATATTTTGAAGAACTAAAAAGCCAAACGACAAAGTACACCGAACCAAAAATTCCTGAACTGCCACGATTAACGGGAGGAGCAGTAGGGTTCTCAGCTTATGATACCTTCAGATTAGTTGAAGATCTGCCTGACGTACCGGATGATGATCTTCATTTACCTGAAGCAGTCTGGTGTTTTTATGATGAGATCTATGCATTTGATCATGTGAAGCATCAGGTGATTCTTATCAAAACAGTTTTTACAGATGAAACATCGGATCCGGAAAAGCAATATGAATCAGCTTTAATATCTCTTGAAGAGATGGAAAGTGCGGCGATGTCAGGAAATTATAAACGACGTGAGTTTTCCATAGATCCCGAATCTCTTGTTAGTAATACTGAGAGAGATCAGTTTAAAAATATGGTCAATACAGCAAAAGACTATATTTACGAAGGGGATATTTTTCAGGTAGTATTGTCACAGCGTTTTGAAGCAAATATGAGTGGCGATTCATTCATGCTTTACCGTGCATTGAGAATGGTGAATCCATCGCCGTATCTGTTTTTTCTGGATTTTGATGATTTCCAGATCGTAGGATCATCCCCGGAAGTTTTGGTTCGGGTTCAGGATAAAGAAGTCAGAGTTCTACCGATTGCAGGAACTCGCCCTAGAGGAAATACTCACCAAGAAGACCTCGACCTGGAAGAAGACTTAAAAAATGATCCCAAAGAAGTTGCTGAACATATTATGCTGGTTGATCTGGGAAGGAATGATCTGTCCAGAGTTTCGAAGCCGGGAACAGTAAAAATGGAGCGAAATCTGGTTATCGAAAGATATTCTCATGTTATGCATATTGTCAGTGATGTAGTTGGGGAAATTTCAAACGAAATGACTTCAGTTGACGCTTTGATGCAATGTTTCCCAGCAGGAACCGTAAGCGGAGCTCCCAAAATCAGAGCCATGCAGATTATCGACGAGTTAGAACCAACCAAAAGAGGAATTTATGCAGGAGCAGTGGGCTACTTCGACTTCTCCGGAAATATGGATACTTGTATCGCCATAAGAACGATGGTTGTTACCAAGAACAAAGTTTATATTCAGGCCGGAGCAGGAATAGTAGCAGATAGCGATCCCTCTAAAGAATTTGAAGAAACACAAAACAAAGCCGGAGCTTTAGTTCAGGCACTTAGCGTAGCATTAGATATAGAATGAGTAAAAAAACAATTTTATCAGGAATACAGCCATCTGGAAAACTCCATATCGGAAATTATTTTGGAGCAATGAGGCAACATATAGCGATGCAAGAAGAAGGAGAAGCTTTCTACTTTATTGCGAATTATCATTCGTTGACTTCACTTAATGATGGAAAGCAGCTATACCAAAATACTATCGACGTAACTTTAGATTATCTGGCTTTGGGTTTAGACCCAGAGAAAGCTACATTTTTTGCACAGTCTGATGTTCCTCAGGTTACTGAACTTGCCTGGATCTTAGGTACGCTTTGTCCGGTTAGTTTAATGGAAAAGGGAGTTTCATATAAGGATAAGATCGCTGCAGGATTGAATCCGAATATCGGTTTATTTACTTACCCGATCTTACAAGCCGCTGATATACTGATTTATCATTCTGACGTAGTTCCTGTTGGAGAAGATCAAAAGCAGAATATTGAAATAGCTAGAGATCTCGCGGGAAAATTGAACAGAGCGTATGATTCCGAGCTTCTAAAAATACCGGAAGATCATATCCTTAAATCAGTAGCCGTTGTTCCCGGAACTGATGGACGAAAAATGAGCAAAAGCTATAACAACACTATTCCTCTGTTTGCGGAAGGTAAAGCTCTTAAAAAGGTTGTTATGTCGATTGAGACAGATTCCAAAGGATTAGAAGAACCAAAAGACCCGGCTAATGACAATGTATTTGCTTTGATAAGGTTATTTGGGGATAAAGCAAAGCAGGATGAAATAGCGGATAAGTACAGAGCAGGAGGTTTTGGCTATGGTCATGCTAAGCTAGAACTTCTTGAAATGATAGAAAACTATTTCGGTGAAGCTCGTGAAAAACGTAAAGAACTGGAAAAAGATCTGGATTATGTGAAAGATGTGCTTAGAGAAGGTGGAAATAAGGCCAGAGAAAGAGCAGAATCAGTAATGGAACCAATACGTGAAGCAACAGGAATCATCAGGAGTTTTTAAGATGATAAAGGATTATTCATATAGGTTATTAAAAAGTCCCCTCTTGAGAGGGGATTCAGGGGTGTGCCGTAAAGGTAAAATTAACGGAACTATTCAGTGATCTTAATTATAGACAACTACGATTCATTTACGTACAACCTCGTTCATCTTGTTGCAGCTGTAACAGAAGATTATAAAGTAATTCGCAATGACGAGCTTACCATTGATCAGATCAAAGACCTGAATCCTTCAAAGATATTGATCTCGCCGGGACCGGGAAGACCTGATAATGCCGGAGTTAGTAAACAGCTTATTCAGGAGCTTGGTAAAACCACTCCGATCCTGGGAGTTTGTTTAGGACATCAGGCTATTGGGGAGGTATTCGGGGCAAAAGTAGATTACGCTCCTAAACTTATGCACGGCAAGGTTTCACAGGTTGAACATGACGGTAAAAAAATATTTAAAGGAGTAAGCCAAAATTGTACAGCTACGCGTTACCATTCTCTGGTTTTAGCTCCTGATTCTATCCCGGAAGTTCTGGAAATAACGGCAAGATCTGAAGATGTAATTATGGGTGTTCGACATAAAGAATATCCGATCGAAGGAATTCAATTTCATCCCGAAAGCATTTTAACAATCGAAGGACCTAAAATGATAACCAACTGGTTAACCCAATCATGACATTCAAAAGTATTTTAAACAAACTTTCATTTTCAGAAGATCTGACGTTGATAGAAGCTGGCTGGGCGCTAACTCAGATCATGGAAGGTGAAGTTCCCGAAGAACAAATCGCTTCTTTTCTCACCGCTATGAGAATGAAAGGTGAAACTGTGGACGAATTGACCGCTTTCGTAAAGGTAATGCGCGAAAAATCTGTAAAAGTTGAAGTAGATGTGACCAATGCTATTGATCTTGTTGGAACAGGTGGTGATAAATCCGGTACATTCAATATCTCAACGGTATCCAGCTTTGTTGTTGCAGGCGCGGGCGTTCCGGTAATAAAACACGGAAACCGAAGTGCATCCAGTAAATGCGGTAGTGCGGATGTTCTGGAGCATCTGGGAGCTTCAATAGAACTCGGTAAAGAGGGAGTTGAACAGGTTTATAGTGAAGTTGGGATGGCTTTTATGTTTGCTCCGATGTTTCATCCGGCTATGAAATATGTGATGCCGACACGACGACAGCTGGGATTCAGAACATTTTTCAATATTCTTGGGCCGATGGCAAATCCTGCAGGAGTTCAAAAGTATGTGATCGGTGCATTCAGCGAAGAAGTAGCCGGTAAAATGATTTCAATCCTTTCAAATCTGGATACTGAGTTCGCTTATACTTTTAATGCGGATGATGGTTTGGATGAAGTTAGTATCACAGGAAATTCTACTGTTTTTGAACTTGAGGATAAAAAGGTGTCGGAACCGTACAGATTTGATCCAACATCATTGGGCTTTAAAACCTATGAAATGGAACAATTGATGGGCGGTGACGCTGAAAAGAATTCTTCTATTCTTAAAAAGATACTGGCAAATAAATGCACAGATGCCCAGAAAGATATTGTGTTGATAAATGCTACTTTTGCAATCAAAGCATCCGGATTGGTAAACTCATTACAAGAAGCTAAAGAGAAAGCAGTAGAAAGTTTAGAATCAGGAAATGCCCGAAAAGTATTCAATAACCTCATTGATGCTACAAACGACGCAATGGGAGTATTTAAGTACTGATTTTATGGCAACCATCTTAGATAAAATAGTAGCACAAACAGCCGAAGATCTTATCAAAAGAAAAAAAGAGATCGGTTTTAATGACCTGCATTCTTTAGAAGGATTTGAGAAGAAACGCATCGACTTTAAGTCTGCATTACAGAAAAAAGATGAAGTTTCTATCATAGCAGAAGTAAAGAAAGGATCTCCATCGAAAGGAGTGATCAGAGAAGACTTCGACCCTGTTGATATTGCTCTCAGATACGAGGAAGGTGGAGCTTCAGCGATTTCAGTCTTAACGGATAAGCCATTTTTTATGGGAGATCTGGATTATTTGAATGCAATCTCGAAACGAGTTCAAATTCCGTTACTGAGAAAGGATTTTATTATTGATCCTTTTCAGATCAAAGAAGCCCGAGCTTATGGCGCTGATGCCGTTTTGATTATCGTGGCTATTACGGATGGTAGTCAATTGAATGAATTACTAGCGGCTGCTAAAGAATTCGAATTATCAGCTTTGGTTGAATGTTATGACCAGGCAGACTTTAATAGGTTAGACTTTAACCAGGTAGAGATTCTGGGCGTCAACAATCGTGATTTAAAGAATTTTGAAGTAGATGTGCATCGTGGGATCAAAATCCTTCAGCAAGCACCGGAAGAAACGGTTTTAGTGTCAGAAAGTGGTTTGTCGTCCGGAAAAGATATGGCTCTACTGAGAAAAGAAGGTATTCATTCCGCTTTGATAGGTGAATATTTTATGAGACAGAATGATCCCGGAGACGCTGTAAAAGAATTAATTGAGTCAGGAAATGAAATTTTTGAAAAGAATTTGATCAATGAGTAAATCAACAAAAATCAAGATATGCGGAATTACCAATCTCGAAGACGGTAGGTTTGCATCCGGTTTGTTTGTAGACTATTTGGGATTCATTTTTTATGACAAAAGTCCACGGTTTATCGAACCTGCTAAAGCCGGAGCTATCATTAACTGGCTGGAAGGTCCTGAAAAAGTTGGTGTATTTGTCAACCAACCGCTTGATGAAGTAAATGCAACAGCCAAAGAAACAGGATTAGATCTGGTTCAGCTTCACGGAAATGAAACACCGGAATATTGTGAATTGATCGAAAAACCGATCATCAAAGCAATTCATATTACTCTGGATTCAACAAAGAAAACTTTACAGGAAAAGATCGATCAGTATAACGATGTGGTCGATTTCTTTCTTTTTGATACTAAAGTCGGAGATCAATGGGGAGGAACAGGCAAAACCTTCGATTGGGATATTGTCAAAGACCTGACTTCAAAACCATTTTTCTTATCCGGCGGATTGAATTCTGATAATGTAAAAGAAGCTATTGACACTTTGGATCCATATGCTGTTGACATTTCAAGTAGTATTGAAGAAGAACCGGGTTTAAAAGACCTGGAGAAAATGGAAATATTTGTGAATACAGTTAAACCTGTAGAGCTGATTTAGGATGAAAAATGAATTTTGAAGCGGAAATATATTTAAGTCATCCTGAGGATACTTCCGAAGGATCTGCACATGTACTTATTCGTGCAGATTTCGGAACTTTAGTATGATGTTTTTAGCATCCAATTAACACACCCCTAAATCCCCTCTCAAGAGGGGACTTAATTTATTAAACATGCAAGAAGTCATTACAAAATACCAACAACCTGACTCCAGAGGTTATTTCGGACAATACGGAGGGAAGTTTGTACCTGAAATACTTATTCCAGCAGTAAAAGCTTTAGAAGAAGAATATGAGCGTGCAAAAAATGATCCTTCGTTTAATTCACAATTAAATGAACTGCTCGATGAATATGTGGGCAGACCTACAAAGCTAACTTTTGCAAACAGATTAACTGAGCACTACGGAAAAGCCCGGATCTATATGAAAAGAGAAGATCTTTGTCATACCGGAGCTCATAAGATCAACAATGCGATCGGACAAGTACTTTTAGCTCAGAGAATGGGTAAAAAACGCATTATCGCTGAAACAGGAGCGGGACAGCATGGAGTTGCTACTGCCACAGCTTGTGCTAAGTTTGGTCTGGAATGCGTGGTATACATGGGCGCGGAAGATATGGTTCGCCAAAAATTGAACGTAGACCGAATGCATTTACTTGGAGCGGAGGTAAGAAGTGTGGAAAGTGGTTCTAAAACCCTCAAAGACGCCACTAATGAAGCCATTCGGGATTGGGTGACTAATGTAGAAGATACTTTTTATATCATCGGCTCGGTAGTTGGGCCGCATCCTTACCCGATGATGGTTAGAAACTTTCACCGTGTTATTGGCGACGAAACAAAGCGACAGATCATGGAGGCAGAAGGAAAACTTCCGGATTACTTGATTGCTTGTGTGGGCGGAGGATCGAACGCTATGGGATTCTTTTATCCGTTTATTGAAGATGAATCAGTGAATATTATAGGAATTGAAGCAGCCGGATTCGGAGTTGATTCAGGTAAAACCGCTGCTACTATCACAAAAGGAACGCCGGGAATTCTTCATGGCTCAATGAGTTATTTGCTCCATGATAAAAACGGACAGATAGAACTCGCACATTCTATAAGTGCAGGATTGGATTATCCTGGTATAGGACCTGAACATTCTCATTTACATGACACTGGTAGAGTAATATATAATGCGGTTACAGATGATGAAGCAATGGAAGCAGTGAAGTTGCTATCCAAGAAAGAAGGAATTATTCCGGCACTAGAAACAGCACATGCTTTTGCCTGGTTAGAAAACCTGATGTCAACTACGACAGAAGATCAGGTAGTTATTGTAAACTGCTCGGGCAGAGGAGATAAGGATATGGGAACAATATCAGAAAATTTGTAACACTTTGCTGTCATATCGAGCAAAGAGAGATCTAAAGATTTCCTTTAAAAAGATATTCAGATTTCTCACATCTGTTCGAAATGACAAAACTTAACTTTAGTTGAACATAATTACACAAAATCACTAAAAATATTAATTAAGAAAAGTCATCCTGATCCCGAAACTTCGGGAGACGGATTTTCACAAATAAGTAAACGTGCAGATTCATCGCTATCGCTCTGAATGGCAACTAGAAAAATTTAAACAAGCGAAATCCTTCAGGTTTTCGCTGGCATCAATAGCAGTAAATGAACAGAATTACACAAAAGTTTAAAGAAAAAGCAGCTGATGAAAAGCTCATGAGCTTATTCATTACAGCCGGATATCCTGATCTGGAGTCAACCGTTGAGATCGTTTTAGGAATGGAAGAAAACGGAGCGGATATGATCGAGCTGGGAATGCCTTTCAGTGATCCCTTAGCTGATGGTCCGACCATTCAATATTCCAGTGATATCGCTATCAAAAACGGAATTACCATCGACAAGATCTTTGAAATGGTTGTGGAGATCAGAAAGAAATCTGAGATACCTATTATTCTGATGGGTTATATGAATCCCGTTCTGCGTTACGGTGTTCAAGAATTTTGTGAAAAAGCGTCAAGATCAGGTGTGGATGGATTGATCTTGCCTGATATTCCCGTTGATGAAGATGAAATTATAGAAAACCATTCAAAAGCTAATAACTTGCCGATCATACATCTTGTAGCTCCCAACAGCACAGATATTCGCATGAAATTAGCTGACTCAAAATCCGATGGTTTTGTATACTGTGTTTCTGTTACAGGCGTTACCGGGGCAAGAGATGGCAACGAAGTTTCTGATTCCGTCGATAGATTCATCGAGCGAGTAAATCAAAACATTGTTGGAAATCCCATCATGGTTGGATTTGGTATTAAGTCTTATGAAGATGCTCAGCGTATCGCATCAAATGCCGATGGATTTATTGTTGGAAGTGCTTTAATTAATACCATCAAAAATTCGTATCCTAAAGCTGAATGGAAACAAGAGCTTTATGAATTTGTTCATTCATTGAAATTTGGAAATTAATCTTACAAATATGTCTATTCGTAAAACAGTTACACTTTTCACTTCTATTGCCGCTTTAATATTAACTGCATGTGAAGGAGATTTCAGGTCAAGAGCCCAGGGAGCCATAAACGAAATAATTGTAGTTATGGATTCTACTCAATTTGACAGTAAAACTGCGGAAGCAATCAGAGCTACTTACGGGAAGTATCAGTTTCACATGTTAAATCCTGAAGAAAATTATGATCTGTCATTCACCGATATTCGTTCAAATTCGCAATTAGATCGATTGAAAGGAATGAAGAATGTGATCTTTGCAGGGGTTCTTGATGATTCTACCGATGTTTCAAGAGCGATTCGTGGTTTTCTTGATGCAGGTGTAGAACAAAAGGTAAGAAATGGTGAGAGCTTTGCATTTCCAATTAAAGATCAATGGTACAAAGATCAATACGCATTGATATTAAGTTCTAATTCAGATTCAGCACTTGCAGAAAAGATCATTAACTCAGAGCGTTCCTTGATGGCAGATGTGCTGGAAAGAGAACTCAGCAGATGGACTTATGATGTCTACGAGAAGAAAGAGCAAACTCAATATTCCGATTCGATGTGGGCTCAACACGGCTTTAAGGTAAGAGTTCAGCATGATTATATAGCCCGAATAGATACCAGTGACTTTCTTTCATTCCGTAGAAATCTCGAGATCAATGACCGATGGTTTTGGGTTTGGTGGAAAGATGATGTGACAGATATCAATTTTCTTGATTCGGATTGGATCAATGCAACACGAGATTCTCTTAATCAGCAATACATAAAAGGCAGCACAGAAGAAAAATATGTAACTACCGAGTATAATGACCGAATTAAAATGAGAGTAAACAGCTTTCAAAAAGGGCGTTATTTGGCTTACGAAACCCAGGGTTGGTGGACAATGACAAACGCAGCTATGGGCGGACCTTTTGTAAATTTCACCTATTATGATCCGGCTACAAACCGGTTATTTATGATCGAATATTCACAATTTGCTCCATCGGTGAGGAAGAAGCTCCCTTTTATTCGTCAATTCAGAGCTATGGGTAGAACATTTGAGAGTGATTCAACCTGGAATCAACGATCCAGCTAATTGAGTGATAAAAAACACAAACATTCATTTATAAACGATGCTCTTGAGAAACGAAGACAAGAGCATCAATTTCGTGCTTTAAAGCCTCTGGAGAATCTGGAAGGTGCATACATTATCAAAAATGAAGATGCTGAGTACATAAACTTCTCCTCTAATGATTATTTGGGGCTCAGCCACCATCCTGAGTTGATAAAAAGATCAAATGAATATTCTTCTAAGTATGGAGTAGGTTCTGGTGCTTCCAGATTGGTAACAGGTTCTCTTTCAATTCATTCAGAACTGGAGAAAAAGCTGGCTAAAGTATTTAATGCAGAAGAAGCCATTCTTTTCAATTCAGGCTTTCAGGCAAATACGAGTATCCTTCCCGCACTAGCAGATCGAAATTCTTTGATCCTTGCTGATAAGAAAATTCATAACAGTTTGATTCAGGGAGCTGTCCTCAGCAGAGCTACTTTTAAACGTTTTGAGCACAATAACTATGATCATCTTGAGGAATTACTCAAGAGTGCAGGCAGCGATCGTTACAATCGAATCTGGATCGTTTCAGAAACGGTTTTCAGTATGGATGGGGATCGAAATGATATCGATCGATTGATTGAGATTTCTGAAAATTATAATGCTTTACTGTATTCTGATGATGCTCATGCGGTTGGGGTTCTTGGAGAAAAAGGACTGGGGTTGAATTACGGAAAGGGGGGAATTGATATCTCATTGGGTACTTTCGGAAAAGCTTTTGGATCGTTTGGTGCTTATGCTCTTTGTTCAAAAGAAATGAAAGACTACCTGATCAATTTTGCAGGTGGATTTATTTATTCAACTTCACTTCCGCCTAATGTGATTGGAGCCATTGATGCTGCTCTTGATCTGATTCCCGAAATGGATCAGGAAAGAACTCAGTTGATGAATAATGTAGAGTATGTAAGGACTGAAATTCAAAAACTTGGCTTCGATACCGCCGCTTCAGATAGCCAAATTATTCCGGTCATTATTGGCGATGACCAGGAAACAGTTGAATTGTCTAATCAATTGAAAGAAAAAGGATTATGGGTTTCATCTATTCGTCCGCCTACGGTGGAGAAAGATGCTTCAAGACTACGGATCACACTTTCAGTAAAGCACACAAAAGAACATCTGGATAAACTTTTAAAGGAACTGGCTGATTGGAAAAGAAAGTAGAAATACTGGCCTATCACGGATGGGGAATTAATAAGGATTTTTGGAATAAATTAGCTTCTGTAATTCCGGATAGCATTCCTTTAAAACCTGCCAATCGGGGCTATATCGGAAAGCCGTTTTATCCAAGGTTTGATGCAGACACAAAATTCAGAGTAGTATTTACACATTCATACGGACTGCATTGGAGTAACTCAGCGGTGCTTAGTAAAGCCGATCTGCTCGTTATCTTTAACGGATTCGGTGACTTTCACCCTGAGAATAAAAGTTTGAATGCTATCAGCAAAAAAGGACTTGAAGCCATGATCAAAGGTTTTGAAGCTAATCCTGAACAAGTTCTGAACAACTTTTATAAAAACTGTTTTCATCCTTCGGAATTCAAAGCGGAGATACCATCTGATCTGAATAAAGAACTGTTGCTTGAAGACCTGGAGAAACTCAGAAATACCCGATTCCCGCTCATCGATCTGGATTTTGGTTCCACTATGGTTGCCATCGACAGTGCAGAAGACAAGATCCTCTTAGAGCCCAGAGGAGAAAACATGCTTGACGGCCATTACAATAAGAAATTTGTAAAGGTCTTTGAGAATGAGGGCCATGCATTGCCATTCATAAATCCGAAAGATTGTTGGTCGTATCTGTGCTCAATCATTCCTATTTTTGAGCGCTATGAAAATAACCGCTGAACAAACTATTTCATCAAAAAGTATTGCCGAAACGTTCTCTGAAGCTGCTGAGCAGTATCATCAGAAGGCCGAGATCCAGCAAAAAGTAGCTAATGGACTCATTTCGTCGCTCTTGCCCTGGAAAGACACGCTTCCTGCCGGAGATATTCTGGAAGTGGGCTGTGGTACAGGATTTTTATCGGAACAGATCATCAAGGAATTTCCCGATCGTAAGAAATTAATAACCGATGTGGCTCCGGGAATGATTTCATTTTGTGAGAATCAACTCGCAGAAAAAGGATTGTTAAACGATTCTGTCACTTTCAAAACATTGAATGTGGATGAGGTCTCTGATTCGGAACCCAAATACAGTCTCATCGTAAGTAATTTTGCCGCTCAGTGGTTTAAAGACACTTCCATAGGTTTAGAAAAACTAAGTGAATTGCTTGTTCCGGGCGGACTTCTGCTCTGTACATTCCCCGGTAATCATACTTTTGAAGAATGGTATTCCAACTGTTTGGAACTCGGACTGCCTTTTACGGCTAATGCATTTCCTGATCTGGAAGAGGTGGTGATAAAGCTGTCGATGAATCCTGTTCAGGTAGACTATTACGAGAACGATCTGTATCAGGAATTTGATAACTCTATGGATTTTTTCAAGCATTTGAAAGAGATCGGAGTTCGTAAATCTAAAACGGGTAAACAATTAACTGCTAAACAATTAAAGCTGTTAACTAAGTTTTGGGATGAGAAAATTTCCAATGAAGTCAAGGTTAAATGGCACGTGGTGTATTTGGCAGCTAAAAAAGATATGTGATGGAATTTCCGAAAGAATTTTTTGTTACCGGAACAGACACCGGAATTGGTAAAACATTGGTTTCAGGCATGATGATGTCTGCTTTGGATGCAACTTACTGGAAACCGATTCAGGCAGGACTGGATGAAGAAACGGATACTGAATTTGTACAAAGAGTTTCAAAAGCTGATCCCTCAAGGATAATCCCGGAGAGATATCGATTGGAAACTCCTATGAGTCCACATGCCGCTGCGGATATCGACGGAGTTAAGATCTCTCTGAATGATTTCGAACTACCTGAATTTGACACTAAGCATTTGATCGTGGAAGGAGCCGGTGGATTGATCGTGCCTATTAGCTGGGAACACACCGTTTTGGATGTGATTGAACATTTGAATATTCCGGTTTTACTGGTTGCTAGAAGCAGTCTGGGAACTTTGAATCATACTCTACTATCACTGGAAGCACTTAGAGATCGCGGAATTGAAGTTTTTGCAGTAGTTCTGAACGGCGAAAAACATCCATCCAACAAAGAAACGATTGAAAGATTTGGGGATGTGCCTGTATTTGAGATCGAGACTCTACATGAAATTCATTCAGAATCATTACGCAAAGCTTTTAAACAAACTTTTAATTAAAAATTAAAGATGAAAAATTACCTCTGTCATTTCGAATGTATATGAGAAATCTAAACATCTCTTTGAAAGCTATTTTTAGATATCTCGCTCCGCTCGATATGACAGAAAGGGGAATTTTTCATCTTTAATCTTACATTTTTAATTCTTCACCATGAAAAACGTCTGGCATCCATTTACGATCATCAAAGATGCACCTGAGCCTCTTAAGGTAAAGAGCGGAAAAGGAGCTTATCTCACCTTAGAAGACGGAAGAGAGGTTCTGGATTGTATTTCGAGCTGGTGGGTGAATATGCACGGACATTCTCATCCTGATATCGCTAAAGCCATTTATGAACAGGCTAAAACGCTGGAACACGTGATCTTTGCCGGATTTACGCACGATCCTGCGGAGCAGCTATCAGAGTTGATCACTCAGGAATTGCCTAAGAATTTAAACAAGGTATTCTTTTCCGATAATGGATCTACCGCTGTGGAAGTAGGAATGAAGATCGCTTATCAGTACTGGAAGAATATTGGTCAGGAGCGAAAGACCTTTATCTGCTTTGAAGGAGCATATCACGGAGATACGTTGGGGGCGATGTCGGCCGGAGAGCGTTCTATTTTTACCGATGTATTCAAAGACTGGATGTTTGATGTGGAAGTGATCCCGTATCCGGAAACGTGGATCGGAGATGAGAATCGGGCGAATAAAGAAGATGCCGTCATTGAAGAATTAGAAGGTTTGCTCACCAAATATCCCGAAAAGTACGCCGGTATTTTGATGGAACCGTTGGTTCAGGGCGCAGGAGGGATGCGAATGTGTTCCGAAGAGTTCCTGCAAAAAGTGCATTGGAGCAACCGACAGTTTGATACTTTGCTGTTGTTTGATGAGGTAATGACGGGATTTGGTCGCACGGGCGATTATTTTGCCTGTAAGCGAGCGCAAGTGCAGCCGGACATCATTTGTCTGAGTAAAGGAATTACGGGCGGATTCATGCCACTTTCGGTTACGGTAAGCAGTGACGAGATCTACGAAAGCTTCAATTCTTCAGATCCTATAAAAACCTTTTGGCACGGACACAGTTATACCGGAAATCCATTGGGATGTGCGGCAGGAATTGCCTCCTGGAAATTATTGAGAGAAAATGCTTCGGTGTTCAAAGGAATGGAAGCTATTCACACCAAGCATCTGGAAAAATTAGCCGATCATCCACGACTAGAAAAATTCAGAGTTAAAGGAACCATCGCAGCAATGGATATCATCAACGAAGAAGAGGGCGGATATCTGAATTCCGTAGCATCACGCATCAAAAAAGAATGTGTGGATCATGGATTGTTACTTCGTCCACTCGGCAATGTGTTGTACCTGATGCCTCCGTACTGTGTGACAGAAGACGAGCTGGATATGATCTATGGGAAGATCGGGGAGTTGGTTTAAGAGATTAGGTGTTTGTTAACTGATTTTGTTTATTTTAGTGGGGATGAAAGGTTCATCATTAATATGTTATAAGGCTTGAAAGAGATTCAAAAAAATGGGTCAAAAACTAACTTCAGAACAGGCTAAACTTTACAAGAGAATAGATGAAATTCTTTGGGAAGATTGGGATCCAATTGGGGTGAATGATTACGAAAATGTTAGAGACGAATATCAAAGTTATGTTCCAAAAGCATTCCGTTTAGCAATTGAAGATTATGAGGTTTTTGAATTAGCAAATTACTTGAATCGAATTGCAACTGAGAGTATGGGTTTACAAAGCAATCTGGAACACTGTACTGAAATTGCAGAACTCATTAAATTAGCACGAAATGAAATCTATAAACCAAGCGCCTTATAACAAGCGTTTCAAACGGACTCGGTTAGGGTTCGGAACTTTAATAATTAAAACTCGGCTCGCCGCTTTTAAACTCGTTCCGTAGCTCTGCTACGGAATGCTCAATTGGAGCTCCTGCTCCGAATACTCTAGATCTTTGGGCAGATCGGGAAGTTGGTTAAGGAATCAGATGTTTCTTAACTGGTTTTGTTTATTTTAGTGGGGTGAAATGTTCATCATCAATATGTTAGGCATTACAATCTTTCTTTGGACGATATAAATGAAACTCGAGCACTATATAATTTTGACCTTTGTAATGTTCAATTGTAAGAGCCCTCAAAAGACAGCTTACAATCCAAACATTACCGATTCTGATGTTACAATGACTTGTATAGACAAGATTCAGGACTTCAATGATTTGAAAGAAATTGATTATTCATCTTCAAAATTGAGTAAGAACGTATTCACAACAACAGATATAAATAATGAAATTCAATATGTTGCCATTTTTAATAAATTAGAACAATACCATGATGTAGATATACTGGCTCGTATTACAATTGATAGCTTAATACAAACAGGAGTTGATACATTACTGTACTTTAGAGATTGGCATTATACAAATGGTTTTAACGGTTACGGAAAACTTGCTTGGGTGAAATCAGGAACTTTAAAACAAAGGCATATTGAATATGATAAGAATTCCGGACCAGTTGAAGCCAGATTTACCTCTCAGAAAGATTCAACCTTAAACAATAGTTTAACTTATTACCTAGAGACTAATCTTCACTCAGATAAATGCACTCCTGAAGTAACTAAATTCATTTTCAGTCACCCGGGAAGTTATTTCGTTTACTCTAGGATAAAGAATACCGAAAATTCCTTTACGATGTCTGAAATCGATGTGGCATACTTTTACCGTCATCCAAAATCATATTTTATAAAGCGAACAAGAACTTTACCATCCTGGTTAAATGAACAATAGATGCAAAAGGATTTAACTTCGTTCCGTGCTAACGGTTCGGAATGACCAATTTGAGCTCCTGCTCCCTTTAACCTGAAATTATAAACTACATTTATGAAAAAATTAACCATTCTATCCATTCGTGTACTTGCATTATTTGTGCTAATACGAGCAATATTTTCTTTAGAGGTTATTCCTTCTTTTTTACTTGATGAGTATTCAAACTTCTCAGAAAGCTGGTATTATTTTCTGAACATCGGGATATATGTAATTCTATCAGTAGTTTTATTTTTGGGATCTGAACGCATTGCAGATTTTATGACACCTAAGTCGGATGAAGGGGACTTTCAGATCGATAACTATCAGAAATTCTCGGCTGTTATTTTTTCTGCAATTGGTTTGCTCATTGTTTATTGGTCGATACAAAGTTTGTTCAATAGTATTGGTTCAATTATCCAAATGAATTTTATCTACCCCAATAATCCTGATATGAAAAATTTTCGCACCTTTACCATAATCTTTGGGGGAGTGATTCAACTGATCATTGGAGTACTACTTTTTGTTGGAGGTAAGAAACTTGCGAAATGGTGGAATGATTTCAGAAATTGGACGTAGTAAAAGAAGGTACAATAAGGCCGTTTCGTTGTTAAGTCATGAAATACCAAACAGGAGTTTTAGCTTCAATATTTTTCCCTGGACTAAACTATGGCAACGAAAAAAAATATGACTGCTAAAACTTTGAAAACGCAACATTATACTCTTCAAAAAAAAACGACGATAACTTTTAAATCATCGTCGGATTTTAAAATGATGAGTAGATTACTTACTCTCCCTTGAAGTTAAAACCCAAGCCGTTGCACCAGCAAGTAATGCTAAACCACCCAAAGCCAGCCCAATGTTCACATCTCTCTGAACACGTTCAGCTTTGGATAAATAACTTGAACCAACACCGTTCTTTGCAATAGCTCTTTCAATTTTTTCGATTCTGTTTTCTACTTCGCTAATTGTCTTCTCTTTCAAACTCATTTTCTGTAGTTAAATTAAATTTTCTTTGTTCTATTTGTCTAACAAGGAAATAGGGAAATCAGTTTCGGATTTTAATACTTTTTTGTTAATGATAGCTTTTGCTGAATAAATAAGTAACTCACTATCAATTTTGAACCGCGGATTTGATGGATTAACACGGATATTTTATCCAAAAAAATCCGTGTTAATCCGGCTATCTGATTAATCCGAGGCTCAAAAACTTAAAATGTGATAAAGAGCTAGGTTAAGTTTCTCGAGATGACTTTGTCTATAACCCTGACAGGGTTTGTAGATGGTGTATTAGAACCCTGTCAGGGTTATATATATCATTTCCTTAACTCAGCTTCTCCAACAACGCATATAACATCACCGCAGCGGCTACCGAAACGTTAAGTGAGTGCTTTTGGCCAAACTGTGGGATGGCTACAAATTCGTCCATCAATTCGAGAATTTCGGAATCGATACCGGTGACTTCATTTCCCATCACCAGACAGATCTTATCGTAGTTATTAACATCAAGTTTATTGAGGGGAATACTTCCTGTTGTCTGCTCCATTCCTAAAATGGAGTATCCATCTTCTTTGAGCGATTCAATGATCTCAGTAGCCGTTTCAAAATGTCTCCATTCAACAAATTCTTCCGCTCCAATGGCTGTTTTATTGATCTCAGGTCGGGGAGGAGTGGGAGTGTATCCGGTAAGGATCAATTCAGAAACCCCGAATGCATCCGAAGAACGAAAAACAGAACCTACATTATGCAGACTTCTAATATTATGAAGGATCACTTTTACCTCAGCTAATTTAGCCGGCGGCTTTTGAGACAGGTTCTCTTCAAGTATTTCTTTGGTAGTTAGTTTTTTGGGCATCTTCACTTTTGTTTGTCCTAAAATAGAAACTAATACATACTTTTGTGCGGATTCTTTGAAGTGTTTTGGGGTAGAGTGAGTTAGGTCATCTCGCGGCGTATGCCCGAGATCTGGATTCATATAAAAGGGAAAGACCCTTGATAGCAATCCAGATTCCTGCTTCCAATTAGGAAGTCAAAAGCCTATCATTGGGCACAAATTCATACCATGTCCAAAGAACCGCGCAAAGCTGCACTAACTTTTATTTTTATCACTGTTTTAATAGATGTGATCGGTCTGGGTATCATTATTCCCGTTATTCCTTCTTTGATAGTAGAACTTACGGGAGAGGGTTTAAGCAAAGCTGCGATTTATGGTGGATGGCTGATGTTTGTGTACGCATTTACACAGTTTGTATTTGCTCCAGTAATTGGTGGATTAAGCGACAGATTTGGAAGGCGTCCCGTTCTTTTGTTTTCCTTGCTGGGTTTCGGAATCGATTATATTCTTATTGGATTTGCACCGACTATATTTTGGCTTTTTGTGGCAAGATTGATTTCCGGGATCACGGGAGCAAGCCATACTACGGCCAGTGCTTATATTGCAGATATTAGTGAGCCGGATAAAAGAGCTCAAAACTTTGGGTTGATTGGAGCAGCATTCGGTTTAGGTTTTATAATTGGACCCGTTGTCGGTGGTTTGCTGGGACAGTTAGGATCAAGAGTTCCTTTTTTTGCAGCAGCAGGTCTTACTTTTGTGAATGTGTTGTACGGTTATTTTATTCTTCCGGAATCATTACCACCCGAAAAAAGACGAGCATTTGACATAAAAAGAGCAAACCCACTAGGAGCCTTAAAACATTTAAGACAATTTCCGGGGATTGGTGGCTTGATCCTTATTTTTGGGTTGATCTATTTATCATCTCATGCAACACAAAGTACATGGACATATTTCACAATGCTCCAATTTGGTTGGAATGAAGCAATGGTTGGGATCAGCCTTGGTGTGGTAGGTGTAAGCGTATTTATTGTTCAAGGAGGGCTTACACGTGTAATAATTCCAAAAATCGGGGAAGTTAAATCAGTCTATTTTGGGTTGTTAATGTATTGTTTAGGGTTTCTAGGGTTTGCTTTTGCTCCTTCAGGTTTAATTTTGATGTTTATGATTGCTCCGTTTTGTTTGGGAGGACTGGCAACACCTTCATTACAAGGCATAATTTCAAACAAAGTGCCCGATGATCAACAAGGTGAACTGCAAGGAGCATTGACCAGTCTTATTAGTTTTACAGCAATATTTGGCCCACCAATGATGACCGGTTTATTCGGGTATTTTACTTCCGATTCGGCACCTTTTGAGCTTCCTGGAGCTGCTTTTGTAACGGCTTCAATATTGATTCTTTTATCCATAATTCTGGCTGTCAAATTCCTTAGAAAATCAGATAGTTCAGCAGATAACACTACCTCGACAATTGCTGAGAATTAAAACTAGAAAAACAGCCCTTTTACTCTTATTTTGTTTTGGTTGAAGGGCAGCCGCAAGGTGCGCTCTTCTTTTTATTTCAGAAACTTAAGAAAAAGTAGATCATGAGTAAGATCCAATATTTATCACAAGAAGGGTATGATAAGCTAGACGCAGAATTAAAAGACCTTAAAACAAGAGGTAGAAAAGAAGTTGCTGAAGATATAGCTGAAGCACGAGCAAAAGGTGATTTAAGTGAAAATGCCGAATACGATGCTGCGAAAGAAGCTCAGGGACATATGGAAGATCGTATCACAAAACTTGAAGACATCCTGGCAAATGCACGAGTATTAGATGCTTCTGAACTTGATTTATCACAGGTGCGTGTTTTGACAAAAGTGACCATTCTGAATAAAAAAGTAAACAAAGAGATGCAATACACGTTGGTTTCACCTAATGAAGCAGATTTTAAAGCAAGTAAAATCTCCATTGAGTCACCAATTGGAAAAGCATTGGTTGGGAAAGCAATTGGAGATGTAGTTCAGGTGAAAGTTCCTGCCGGTGAGTTAGAGTTAGAGATCAAAAAAATTGAAATCTAATCTATCCAGCTTTGAAAAAGCTAATTGATGTATATCCTTATAGAGTAGATGGCAAGAATGTTGAGTTTTTGATCTTAAAACGCTCATCCAAAAAGATATATGCACATCAATGGCGGATGGTAGGAGGAAAAGTTCAGGAAAACGAGCAATATTGGAAAGCTGCTTTGCGGGAGTTGAAAGAAGAAATTTCAATATCACCCATCAAATTCTGGACTGTACCATCATTGAATAACTTTTACGAACATAGTTCTGATTCCATACATCATATTCCGGCTTTTGCAGCACAAATGGATTCGAACGATGATAACATAAGCCTTGATGATGAACATTCAGGCTATTATTGGGTTAAAGCTGATCAAATCAATGAATACATTCATTGGCCTGAACAAAGGCGATTAATTAAAATGATAGATGATATTTTAACTAACCAACAAATACTTCCAGAGTGGATCATAGATATCAAATAATTAAGTTTTCCTGTTTATTGATGGTATTGGGTATGTTCAGTACTGAAATATTATCACAAGATGACTACGGCAAGTACAGGTTTATTCCTGCTCCGGATGTTTGGTTTAATAGTGAAGATGGAGTAAGGCTTGGGATTCGGGTTCTGGGTGAATATGAAGGCTCTTTCAAAGACGGACCCCACAGACTTGATGCAGGGATTTGGTTGGGTACAAAAATTCCGGAAAACCCAGTTTCTTATTATTTGAGTTTTACCGAGCCTATTAAATCTATTTCGGATTTTGGGGAAGAGGGAAGTGTTCAGATCATTTCCAGTATAAGAACTGGTTTTGCTAGGCATTTGATCCAGTTAAATAAACGCTGGCAAAACGGCTTTAATGAACTTAAATACAAAGAAATAGCATTTTCTTATAGTCAAGAAAAGATGTTTGACGCTGATTATCGCCCTTATCCAATTCAGTGGTCATCAAGTTGGAAATCATTATTGGGAGTAAATGTTCAAATCCACAATGAATCTGAAGAAAGTGTTTTTGAAAGCAATATCAACTTTCAGCAAAACGTAAACCCTTCAAGTCCTTCTTTTTCAGTACTGAATATGGAAGCATGGGATGTATTTTCACTGAATGAACACTTTGCATTTGGCGTTAGAGTATTTGGTGGTTTTACTTCTGAAAATACTTCTAATGAGTATTTATATACAGCAAGTTTTGCTCAACCGATTTTATGGTTAGGGAATGGAGTAAGCAGAGCAAATGGAACCATTCCAACCAATTGGTTAGATAATGGTTTTGCTCATGTTTCAGGAAGCGGGAATTTGAGAGGCTATACTAACACAAAATTTTCTGACCTTTCAATTCAAGGCTTTAATTCAATTGTAGCTGTAAATTCAGAATTCGAATTTCCAAACCCCGTTAGTAAAGCGCTTAAAGAAGGAATGATCGGTGAGTTTGTGTTCCTTAAAAGTTATGCTTTTTTAGACGCAGGAGCCGTTTTTGAGTCAAATCCTGTATTGCTTGACGCAGGTTTAGGTCTTCAGTTTTCATTAAATATTCCTGATTTTTTAGGTAAACCAAGAGGCTTTGCTCTAAGATATGAAGTTCCATTTTGGATTTCAGAACCTGATGCAGGAGATTCAAATTTTAAATTCAGACACCTTTTAGGGTTTGGTGCTGTAATTTCACTTTGATATGAAAGTACTTGTTATTAATTGTGGCAGTTCATCCATTAAGTATCAGCTGATCAATACTGAAGACAAAGAAACGCTTTGTAAAGGCTTGGTTGAAAGAATTGGGGCTGTAACTTCAATTGTGAGACAAGAATGGAAAGATGAAAAGCCTGTAAAAAAGTCGATGGCTCTGGATAACCATACAATTGCTCTAAAAACAGTAATGGAATTGCTTGTTTCTGCTGAGAACGATTATCTGGGTTCATTAGATGAAATAGAAGCGGTAGGGCACAGAGTAGTACACGGTGGTGAAACGTTTAAAGACTCAGTTCTAATCGATGAAGATGTAGAAGAAGCCATACAAGAAGCATTTGATATAGCACCACTTCATAATCCTCCAAATCTGCAGGGTATCCGTGCAGCAAAAGAACAATTGCCGGATATACCTCATGTAGCTGTGTTTGACACCGCATTTCATCAGACCTTACCGGCTGAAGCGTATTTATACGGCATTCCAAACAGGTTGTACAGGCGCTATAAGATCCGTAGATATGGATTTCATGGAACTTCGCATTACTACGTAAGTAGAATGTACTATAAATTAAGCGGTGGCGAGAAAAAAGGATCAAAGATCATTACCTGCCATTTAGGAAACGGAGCTTCAATAACTGCTATCAAAGATGGAAATTCAATAGATACTAGTATGGGGTTTACTCCTTTGGAAGGATTGGTAATGGGGACAAGATCTGGAGATATCGATCCTTCTATATTGTTCTACCTCATAGAGAAAGAGGAGTTATCTTTGGCTAATGTTCATGCATTATTGAATAAACACAGTGGTCTTCTTGGGCTTAGTGGATATGCAGCAGATATGAGAGATTTAATTGCCGAAGCAGAAGATGGTGATAAGCGTTCAAAAGAAGCTATAGACGTTTTTTGTTACAGAGCTAAAAAATATATTGGTTCATATATTGCAACACTTAACGGAGTTGACGCCATTATTTTTACCGGGGGCATTGGAGAAAATTCTACTTTAATTCGGTCTAAAATCCTTTCTGATATGGATTCGTTGGGAATTGAAATTGACGAAGCCAAAAATAAATTATCGGGAGAGAACCCATTGATCAGTACACAAAATTCCAAGGTTGGTGTTTATGTAATTCCAACAAATGAAGAGCTTGTTATAGCAATCGATTCAGCAAAAATTGCAACTACTTCAAAACAAACTCCTTGGGCATAATGAATAAAACTATTAAGCTCATATTGATTAGTTCATTCCTGTTCTTTTATGGATGTTCTACAACTACTTGGATCGTTGAAAATCAAGAAGAAGTGGATAGGGGGAATTACAAATTACTGGACTCTAAACTGTTTCTACAAAAAGCAGGTTCTATTACACCAGAACTTCCAGTTGCTCAATTCAGGTTACTTTCAGCCAACACTTTTGAATATGCACAACGAGTTAAAACCGATAGGTATATTCAAAAATACAGACCAAGATTTGGTTACGTGGTTTTGGGAATTGGTGCATCAGCTTTAGGTGGGTATACAGCTCTGAAATTTACAGACGATAACAAGCAAGGACAGAAAATCGCCCTATTAGGAGCCAGTTCTGCACTTTTAGGGATTTCATTTTTGAATATGAAACCAATTGGTGATCCTAAACCAACAGGAGAAACTAAATTACTTCGAAAAACGGGAGAATACGTTGATACCGATACTCTAAATGCCACGGTAAGTTCTGAACAAATTGCTGCATACACCATTAAATTTGGAGATCGGGTTTTAGTAAACAATGCAACTTCCCGGATCACAAATAATAGTTTATCGATTAATTTTTTGGAAGACCTTAACCCAGATGTATTTCCGGGAAATGAAGATATTGCAATTGATCTCGAAGTGGTTTTCAATGATAGTCTGTATAGTTATAACGTTCCCATAAAATCCATATTTGAACCATTTGTAGTTGTTAAAAGTCAGGTAACTGCGTTAAGGAATAAGCCCGGAATCAGTTCAAGTAACGTTCTCACTGATCTTGCACAAGGCAGTCAACTAAAGTTAGTTGAAGATGAAGGTGATTGGATCAAAGTACTTTATGGGATATCCGAAAACTGGGTTTCAGCTAGCGATATAGACATAATTTGGAGGCCATCTCAATTTTCCAGAGAACTTTCAGTAGTGGCTATTCCTAATGTGCCTTTTGGAAGTGTAGATGTTGAACGTGATATTCCAAATTTAGCAGAAGATGACCGAAGAAAGTGGGGTTTTTTAATTGCTAATCAAGGATACAGCGGTAATCTGGCTGAAAAAGCGTATGCTCATAGAGATGGGGAATTGATCGAAAAATATCTAAATACAGCTTTAGGTGTAGTTCCTACTCAAACTATAAAATTTCAGGATATTTCAGGTTCACAAACAGCTCGGAATGGATTTAACAGATTGGTTTCCAGAGTAAATAACAGAGAAATTGATCTGATAGTTTATTTTAACGGATATGCTGAAATAGACCCACAAACTGATAAAGTTTATTTTTTAGGTACCTCAACAGATAGCTTGGCATCAAGAATTGATTTAAATTCATTTTTTGATGGATTTGCCAATCTTCCTGTTCAAAAGTTATCAATAATTGCTGATTTGGATTTCGTAAACAGCTCTCCGAATAAAGATGCATTAGCATTGCTTGCCGCTACAATAACAAATCATGTTCCTAATTCAACCGTTGTTTTTTCCTCAAATACTGATCAACGCTCTTATTTATACGCAGAACCAAATGGTGTGCAAAAGAGACATTCCATTTTCTCCTACTTTTTTGCTGATGCTGTCAAGAAAGGCAATACATCCTGGGCTGATATAAAGAATCATTTAGATAGAAATGTTTCTTTTACATCCAGGAGTATTTTTAATTCTGCTCAGGATATCAGATTTTTTGGTAGTGATTCCCTAAGTCTTATAGACTAATGGGCTTTCTGTTTCTTTCATTAAGTGCTGTATTTTCTCTTTTAGTTGCTCAGGTTTTAAAGTTTATTGAGGTCAGATCTTTAAGAGTGCTCAACGTATTAGTGATCAACTATTTGGTGGCTGTTTTGATCAGTGTTTTCTCGACTGATTGGAATGGTTTTGAAGAACAGAGAGGCTTGATCCCAATTCTTATCCATTCAGCTATTCTCGGGTTTTTATTCATTGCCAATTTCATGATTTACAGCAAAAGTATTGATAAAAATGGGATGGGAATCAGTATTGCCGCGATGAGAATGTCATTAATGTTTCCTATTCTTCTTAGTTTGGTGATCTATAATGAAGATGTAACAACAGGGCTCATCCTTGGGATAATACTCTCTTTCGTTTCTTTATTACTATTGGTTCCATCACTTAAAAAAGAACGTAGAGTACAATTAAAGTTCGCTGTATTACCTGTTCTGCTTTTCTTTATTTCAGGGATCACAGATTCGGGGCTAAAGGTTTTTGAACAGGAATTTTCTATGCTTTTTGATGAATCTCAGTTTTTATCAGCACTCTTCTTTTTCGCTTTTTTAACCGGATCTGTAGTTCTTTTAGTTCGGGATCAATTTAATTTCAAACGGAAAGAGTTGATCTATGGAGTTCTATTGGGAGTGGTGAATCTGTATTCTTCCTATTTTATTTTATTGGCTTTGAAGGAAATCCCGGGGTCAGTTGTTTTTCCTTTGGTGAACTTGAGTATTGTTTTTGCAGGAACTTTCATAGGTGTTATCTTTTGGAAAGATCGACCTGATAAAAGACAATGGGTCGGTTTGGCATTAGCTTCAATTTCAATTTTTTTACTGGTTGCCTGATATGAGTATCATTGAATCTATTAGAGAAAAAGCCGCATCACATAAAAAGAGAATTGTACTCCCACGATCATCCGATGAGCGAGTAATTAAAGCTGCTCAGTTTCTGCAGGATGAAGGATTGGCAGATGTGATTCTTCTCAGAAATAAAGATTCCAAGGTTGAAACTCAGAATATCGAAGTTCTTGATCCTAAAACTGATGAGAAGCTCAAAGAATTTGCAGAAGCTTTTTATCAGAAAAGAAAACACAAAGGAATCACCGAAGAGCAAGCTTTAGAGATAGTAAAAGATCCTTTGTTTTTTGGAGCGTCTTTGGTTTCAGCGGGATATGCTGACGGTTGTGTTGCCGGTTCAGTTTCAACTACCGGTGATGTTCTGAAAGCCGCCATTCAAACCATCGGACTCAAAAAAGGCTCTAACGTAGTTTCCAGTATTTTCCTGATGAGTTTTCCGGATGGAAAAGTGTATTCCTATGGTGATTGTGCGGTCGTTCCATATCCGACTTCAGATCAATTGGCTACTATAGCTTTTGATTCTGCGGTTTCACACAAATTGATAACCGGAGCCGAACCTAAAGTTGCCATGCTTTCATTCAGTACAAAAGGAAGTGCTCAACATGAAAGGGTGGAACTGGTTCAGCAAGCTTTCGAGAAATTGAAAGAATACAATATAGATTTTGCTGTTGATGGAGAACTCCAGTTCGATGCAGCTTTTGTTGAATCCGTGGGCAAACGTAAAGCTCCTAACTCAGAAGTAGCAGGTAATGCAAATGTATATATTTTTCCGAATCTGGATGCAGGAAATATTGCTTACAAGATCACTGAACGTCTAGCGGGAGCAACAGCTACAGGACCAATCATACAAGGACTCGCAAAACCGATGATGGATCTTTCCCGTGGTTGCGAATGGGATGATATTGTGAATACGGCTTGTGTTTGTAGTTTGATGGGGATAAATTAAAATTATGCAAACTGATAAAGAAATAGATGATTCAAGCTGGCCCGAAACAGTTAATCACAATGTTTTCATTACACTTTTAAAGTTTCACTTCCCTGATATTTATCAGACTATCGAAGACGGATCAGCTGATTTATTACATATAGTAATGGGAAATTTTAGAAATGTTGTGGAAGAAAATCTAAGTTTGAGAGAGAAAAGAACCCATCAATATTTCGATTTTCTTTCGAAGGTTTTAGATAAAGCTGATGATGACCTTATCAATGCAATTGAATTATCATTTCTTTCTGGGTTTCCTCAGAATAGAGAGGATATAGAAACAGCAGCGAATTGGATGCCAGAAAATTTAAAAAGAGCAAAAAAAGATCTCAGAAAAAAGTTATCAAACTGAGTTCAACCAAAATTTACCTGCTTTTGGGAATAAGGATTCCATAATTACATCTCTTAACTTTTCTATCTCACCAATAAACTTTCTCAATCATATCAAGTTTAGTTCTGAAGCGGATATTTTCGGCTTGATCATTTGCTACTTTTGTATCAAGACAAAAGTAGGTACCAATCCTTTTCCAGTTGCACACAGGACTTCAGTCCTTGGATTTCTATATCTGTTAATAAATTTCGTTCTATTTCTCGGAATAAATCAAATCTCAATTTCTACACTTCAACATTGAATATTCGTGATTCAATATTCCAGCGGTATCTATCTCACCAATAAACTTTCTCAATCACATCTAATTTAGTTCTGAAGTGGATATTTTGTATCTTTGGAAAGAATCTAAATAAGCATATAAAACGCTGAATGAACACCTGTTAAAGTTGGTTATATCAGCGTAAATCAAGATAAAATTATAGACGCACATGAGTGAAGAATTAAGTGACGGTGTAAAAGAGCTTGAGTCGATGATCGGCGAAGAGTATAAGTATGGCTTTACTACCGATGTTGAATATGAAGATTTTCCAAAAGGGATCAGCGAAGAGATCGTTCGTGAGCTTTCAAGAGTAAAAGAAGAGCCGGAATGGATGACTGAATTTCGTGTTAAAGCTTATCATGCTTGGAAAGAAATGGAAGAGCCAACCTGGTTCAATGCCACTTATAATAAACCTGATTTCGAAAATCTACTTTATTATTCAGCTCCAAAGAAAAAGCCTCAATTGGATAGCTTGGATGATGTTGATCCTAATATCCGTGAGACTTATGAAAAACTTGGAATTCCGTTAGAAGAGCAAAAAATGCTGTCCGGAGTTGCCGTAGATGCGGTATTTGATAGCGTTTCTATTTTTACTTCTTTCAAAGAAAAGTTAGCTGAAGCAGGCGTAATTTTTTGCTCAATGTCTGAAGCAATTAAAGAACATCCGGAGTTGGTTAAGAAGTATTTAGCCTCTGTAGTTCCAGTTCGGGATAATTTTTACTCTGCTTTAAATTCTGCGGTATTCTCAGACGGTTCGTTTTGCTACATCCCGAAGAATACTAAATGCCCGATGGAGCTTTCTACTTATTTCCGTATAAACAATATGAATTCGGGACAATTTGAAAGAACACTGATTGTAGCAGAAGAAGGCGCTAGTGTAAGTTATTTAGAAGGTTGTACCGCTCCTATGTACGATGAAAATCAATTGCATGCAGCGGTTGTAGAGCTTGTGGCCTTAGATAATGCCGATATTAAATATTCAACCATTCAGAACTGGTATTCCGGTGATGAAAATGGTAAAGGTGGTATTTATAACTTTGTTACCAAGCGTGGAATTTGCAAAGGAAAGAATTCTCACATCTCATGGACTCAGCTGGAAACAGGTTCAGCAGTAACGCTGAAATATCCATCTGTGATATTGAAAGGTGATAACTCAGTTGGTGAATTTTACTCAGTAGCTGTTACTACAAAAAGACAACAAGCTGATACCGGTACAAAAATGATTCATCTTGGTAAGAACACCAAGAGCACGATCATCTCTAAAGGTATTTCGGCGGGACAGTCTAACAACAGTTACCGTGGAGAAGTAAAAATCTCAAAGAATGCTACAGGATCAAAGAATTACTCGGTTTGTGATTCGATGTTGATCGGACAAGAATGTGGAGCTCATACTTTCCCGTATATCTCATCAGAAAATCCAACAAGTAGTGTTGAGCATGAAGCTACAACATCCAGAGTAGGTGAAGAGCAGATCTTTTATCTGATGCAGCGTGGAATCAGTGAGCAGGATGCCATTTCGATGATCATTAATGGATTTGTTAAAGACGTATTGAAAGAGCTACCTCTTGAATTCGCAGTAGAAGCAAACAAATTGCTTGATGTGAAATTGGAAGGTAGCGTAGGGTAGAGATTGAAGATAAACTGCCTTTGGTCGAAATGACAGGCAAAAAAGAAATTAAATAAACAAACAAAAGTAAAAAGCAGAATAGTGTTAGAAATTAAAAACTTACACGCCAAAGTTGAAGGCGAAGATATTGAAATTTTAAAGGGTGTTAACCTGAAAGTTAATGCTGGAGAGATCCATGCAATCATGGGACCTAACGGAAGTGGTAAAAGTACCCTTTCAAAAGTAGTTTCAGGTCATCCGGAATATGAAGTAACCGAGGGCGAGATCCTGTTCAACGGTGAAGATATTACTGAATTGGACGCTGACGAAAGAGCACACTTGGGCTTATTTCTTGCATTCCAATATCCAGTTGAAGTTCCGGGCATCACAAATAAAACTTTGCTTAGAGAAGCTTACAACACTATCGCCAGAGCAAATGATCGTGAAGAACTAGATCCAATCGAATTTGAAGATTATATCACAGAGAAATTGGATGTGATCGAAATGAAGGATGAATTCTTAAGCCGTTCTATCAATACTGGTTTTTCCGGTGGTGAGAAGAAAAAGAATGAGATATTCCAGATGGCAGTGTTGAATCCGGTTCTTTCTTTCTTAGATGAAACTGATTCAGGATTGGATATAGATGCGCTTAAAGTTGTTTCTGATGGTGTGAATAAGATCGCAAATGATAAAAATGCTATTGTAATGATTACTCACTACCAAAGATTGCTAAACTACATCAAACCGGATTATGTGCATGTGATGATGGCTGGTAAGTTGATCAAGTCAGGTGGATTTGAATTAGCTGAAGAGCTTGAAGCGAACGGATACGATGCACTGGAAAAAGAATTAGTACTAAATGGCGAGGCTCAATAATGAGTGAAGTAATCCAAAGAGACACGATGTTATCGTACATAACAGGCTCTGTGGAAAGCAGCGCTGAAAGTGTGGCGATTCGTGCTATTAACGAAAGAGGAAGAGAAGATCTCGAAAATACTCCATTTCCAACTCGTAAAGATGAAGACTGGAGATTTGTTGATCTGAAATCCATCACCAAAAGTCAGTTTTGTAAGCTGGAAGAAGCCAATGCAGCTGATGTTGGAGATATTTCCGATCATTATCTGCCGGAGGCGATGAATTGCCGATTGGTTTTTGTGAATGGAGTGTACAGCGAAGAATTGTCTTCAGTAGAAGATCTTCCAAACAATGTTATAGTAGGTAACCTTGCTGCTAACTCTGATAATAATTCAGTTAAAGAGCATTTGGGAACCATTACAAATTACGACGATGATGTATTTGCTCCTTTTAACGATGCAGCTTTTACGGACGGAGCTTTCATTTACGTTCCTGAAGAGACCGTAGTAAGAACTCCGATCCATATTCTGAATGTGTTTACAGATGCGGAAAAGGCTTTTTATGCAACTCCTCGTTTGTTATACGTTGGAGAAATGTTCTCTAAATCTACGATCATTGAAGAGCATATTGGATTAGCTGATAATCAGTATTTGAATGTTCCTGTTACTGAATTCAAGATGTTTACAGGATCGAATGTTCATCATGCAAGAATTCAAAGAGACAGCAAGAAAGCGTCTCATGTATCTCGTCCGATCGCAATACTGGACAAGAATGCTGAGTACCACTCCTACACTATCTGTTTAGGAGCGAAATTATTCCGAAACGATCCAAGAGTTATCCAGAACGCTGAAGAAGTAAATTTCACTGTTGATGGATTGGTATTGATCGATGGAGATCAAATTGCAGATACGCATTCAATTATGGATCACAGATTTGCACATGCAGGAAGTCATCAGCTACATAAAGTAGTAGTTAATGACAACGCACATTCAGTGTTCAACGGAAAGATATTTGTAGCTAAAGATGCTCAGAAGATCGATTCTTTCCAGGAAAACAGAAATTTATTGCTTTCTGAGAACGGTAAAGTAAATACTAAACCACAGCTTGAAATTTTTGCTGATGACGTATTGTGTTCGCACGGTGCTACGATCGGTCAACTTCAGGACGAAGAGGTATTTTATCTCCAAAGTCGTGGATTGACAGAGCAGAAATCACGTGAGCTTTTGGTGTACGCATTTGCTCTAGAAAGCGTAGAAAGTATGGAAGTGGAATCAGTAGAGAAGCTTCTACTGAATGAAGTTATTGAATACACGAATAGAGATAATAAATAGATCTTTGTCATTTCGACCAGAGGGAGAAATCTAGAAATAGCTGTCGAAGTAAATTTTTAGATTTCTCGCATCCGCTCGAAATGACAGATAAAATATAGATGAACAATCAAACAACCGACATACCAACTAAAATTAACTGGGAAGAAATAAGAGCTCAGTTTCCCGTACTTCAGCAGGAAGTAAACGGTAAGAAATTGGTATATCTGGATAATGGCGCTTCCAGCCAAATGCCGAAGTCGGTGAGTGATCGCATTGATGCTTATCACAAGAATGAGCATGCTAATGTGCACAGAGGAATTCACTCTTTAAGCCAGAAGGCCACGGATGCTTTTGAAGCAACCCGAACTAAGGTTCGTGATTTTATCAATGCCGGAAGCTTGGAAGAGATCATCTACACGACCGGAACTACGGATTCTATCAATCTGGTAGCACAAAGCTACGGACGAAAGAATTTTAAAGCCGGCGATGAGATCCTGGTTTCAGAAATGGAACATCACGCGAATATCGTGCCTTGGCAAATGATCGCGAAAGAAACAGGAGCTAAGCTGAAAGTCATTCCAATGAACGACAAAGGCGAGCTCATCATGGACAAGTTCTATGAATTGTTTTCTGATAAAATTAAAATGGTTGCGGTTGTTCATGTTTCAAATGCACTTGGAACCATTAATCCTGTAGAAGAAATTATAGCAGCAGCACATAAACAGAATGTTCCTGTATTGATCGACGGAGCTCAAGCTGTTCCTCATTCAAAAGTGGATGTTCAGGCTTTGGACGCTGATTTCTACGCATTCTCGGCTCATAAAATGTGCGGTCCAACAGGTTTCGGAATCTTATACGGCAAGAAAGATCTGCTAAACGCAATGCCTCCGTACAGAGGTGGTGGCGATATGATCGATAAGGTGACGTTTGAGAAAACAACCTGGAATGATCTTCCGCATAAATTTGAAGCAGGTACTCCGCCGATCTCAGCAGGAGTTGGATTGGGTGCAGGAATTGATTTTCTGAATCAGATCGGCATGGAAGCTATTGCTGAAAGAGAGCACGAATTGCTTGAATACGCTACTGAGAAATTGAATCAGATCGAAGGCTTGAAAATTGTCGGCACCGCTGATAAAAAAGCTTCTGTGATCTCATTTTTGTTGGATGGAATTCACCCGACCGATGCCGGAACTATTTTGGATCAACAGGGAATTGCCGTCAGAACAGGACATCATTGTGCCCAACCGATCATGCAGCATTATGATATTCCTGGCACGTTAAGAGCTTCGATTTCGTTTTATAATAACGAAGAGGACATCGACAGATTGGTAGAAGGAATTGAATTAGTTAAAGAATTTTTTGGATAAATAAAGAAACATCATGGCTAAAATTAAAGAAATAGAACGTACCCCAAATCCAGATGCAATGCGTTTCGTATTGGATGAACCACTTACAAATGGAACAACCCGATCATTCGAAAG
>TARA_R100001591_G_scaffold21380_1_pt1 | contig 42831 bp, 27 predicted proteins | sample TARA_R100001591 | Tara Oceans TARA_R100001591 (sample SAMEA2622725) | marine metagenome | biome: marine biome (ENVO:00000447); feature: surface water layer (ENVO:00002042); material: "saline water (ENVO:00002010), including plankton (ENVO:xxxxxxxx)" | depth 5 m
GGAACTTTACAGCATGTTGATCTTACACTAAAAATGCTTCTATCAGATTTTGTACCTGATGTAGCTTCAGGAAGACCTAATATGTTTACTATAGTGAGCCCTGCTGGTTTAATAGTTGCAAGAAACACGTCAAAGATGTGGGGGTTTAAAGATATACCATTTGGACATCAGGTGACACATGTAAATGTACATGCAAGCTCAGCTAAACCTGTAGCTGTATATGTATACAGCATACAAACAGGGGCTTATTCAGCACTTCCTGGAACAAGTACTGGTCTATCTAATACAGCTATAACATTAACTAATCCAGTACCATACGCTGTTGATAAATGTATAATGGTTTCATGGTTTCCAGGAAATACAACAGATAAATTATTTGGAGCAACATTAACATTAGCATTAATTTAAAAAATATAGATTATGGCATTAACAAGTAAAAAATATGAATCAATTCACAATAAAACTGGGGCTGACTTAACAAAAATTAAAGCAAACTTTGATAATGATCACCATGAAGATTTATTTCAATTTGAACCAGAAGCAGCATTGTTATATCAAATACAAAAAATGCAAGAAGAGTTAGATTATCTTAGAACAGAAATATCTTCTAATAAAAGTAAATCTACATTTCCTGGGTTTGGTACAACTAGCAGTACGGCATTAGCAGGTGATACAACAACTATATCTATATCAGAGCAAAGAGCAATTGCACTTAATACAGCTAAAACTGGTATAACAACAACTCAAGCAAATGCTATAACTGCTAATACGGCTAAGACTACATTTCCAGGTTTTGGTACTAGTAATTCTACTGCATTAGTTGGTGATACTAAACTAGTGGGTATAGGTAATAAAACAACATTATCATTTGGGGATATGGTTGAAACTATAGTAAAAGGTAAAGCAACTTATACTATTGTCATGTCTGTAACTACAGACTTTGGAGGTAAAACTGGATCATTAACTAAATCAATAACATTAACATTAACATAATAAGATATGAAACAAGCACAATTAAGATTATCATACTTTTATAAAAATATAACATATAATTCTGGCAATCCTGAGTTACTAAGAGCAGCCGCTAATAATGGTAATAGTTTTACATCTATGATGTTTAATATTGCTAATACACATAGTGCAGGTATTGTATTAGATGTATACTTTGAAGATTCAGCAGGAACTAAATTTTATATGTTGAAAGATGCTAAAGTAGGAAGAGGTTACAATTTAGATCTAATTACCAATCCTAGTGGTGTATCATGGAGTGATGATATGAGTTTATACACTAAAATTTCTACAGCAGGAGGAACAGCATCTGTAATAAAGAGCTGTGTATCAAAAAAAATAGAATAAACTTTTTTGATTTAAACTTTTTTTATATATATTTGCCATAGTTATAAACTTAAAATTATTTAAAATGGCAAAAAAAGCTAACCAAACTACTCAAGAAGTAGAAGTGTCAAAAGAAGAACTTGACAAAAAAAGAAAAGAGGTTACTGCTTACTATAAAGAGCATATACCTTCTTTAAAGACTCAATTAGAATATGAAACTCTTTTAAGGGATATTGAAAAATGCCGTGCAGAAAGATTACAAGCACAAATGTTTGTAGCAAATACTATGGCAGGACCCCCAGAGGAACCTAAATCTCCAGCAGCTAATGACTTTGCAAAAGCACAAGCTCAAAATACTGCAGCAAAAAGAACATTAAAACGTACAGAAAATGCAACTAACTAGAGAAAAAATTCAAGAGACCATCAAGCAAAAAACAGATTATCTGTGGTTTGACAAAGGTGACTATAATCTTAATATTGTGGGTATAAGAAACTCTGATACTAAAGATAAAGTTACAAACCGCTTTGATGATAAGATAACATTATCTTATAAAGTTAATGGTGAATGGCAATTTCATTGTTTTGATTGTACAACAGATCCAGGAACTCATTGGGTTGAAAACATAATGAGAAAAGAAGGTGTTGCTATACTTAAACCAGGGCAATATAGAGGAAGTCATATAATAAGAAAGCACCAAGGTAGATATGAAGCATTAGGTCAAGATAGACCTGTTTCAGTATACAGAGATGATAACAGAGACCATATGTACAATCTTATTGAAGAGTCTGTACAAACAGGTTTATTTGGTATCAACATACATAGAGCTACCAAGTGGGCTGGTAAAAAATCTAGTCAGGTAGACAAATGGTCTGCTGGTTGTCAAGTAATTGCAGCTAATGATGATTGGAAACTATTTATGAAGATCTGTAGAAAAGCAAGAGATACTTGGGGTAATAGATTTACCTATACTTTATTAGAAAGCAAAGATATATTACATTCATGGCTATAGTAAATAAAGTAACAAAGAAAGTAAAAACAAGTAAGGATGAGGTAGTAAAATATCAAATCCTTACTTATTGCTTTTTTAATAATATACAGATAAGTAATTCAGATCTTAATTGTTTGGCAGAGCTTGCAAAAAAAGGTAGTAAAGAGCTAACTCTTTTTTGTAATGATATATCTGATAAGAAGATATTTAAAAGCTCACAATCATGTAGAAATGCACTAGCAAAAGCAGAAAAGAAGGGTTTAATTGTAAAAGAAGGATCTAATAAAAAGACAATATCTATTAGTAATAAAATAAATATACAAACAGAAGATAATATCTTATTAGATTATAAAATTTTAGGAATTGAAACCAAAGAATCATAAATACTTTTTTGAAGATGTATCAAAAGAGATAGGTGTACATAAGGATGTAGTTGATGATCTTGTAACTTTTTATTATGCTAAATTGAGAAAAAATTTATCTGATTTAAGTGATACTCATATTAATGTTACAGGATTAGGTACATTTATACTTAGAAAGAAGAAGTTAGAAAAAGCTATAAAAAGAAATAAAGATATTATAGGTAATCTTGAAAAAATGACATACAAAGGTTTTGAAAAGTATATACCTGTAAAGAAAAAACTTAAACAAATGGAAATAGCATTTGAAAAATTAAAAGAAAAAATAAATAACAAAAAAAAATTTAGAAATGAGACTAAATAAAATTATAGCTGCTTTTGGAAACATGGATAAAATTTTAGAAGGTGTAAAGAATAACATTTTCAAAAAAGATGATGTTGAACAAGTTGTAAAGCTTAGATATAATCATTGCGTTTCATGTGAGTATTTAGATACTAAAGGTGATAAGTGTGCAGTTAATGGAACACAACCTTGTTGTGCTGATTGTGGTTGTAGTTTAGCACTAAAGTTAAGATCACTATCATCTGGTTGTCCAAAAGGTAAATGGGGTGCCGTAATGGATGAGGACACAGAAAAGAAAGTTAAAGATCAAATAGGTAAAAATTTATATAAGTAATGCCAGTAATATTTAAATCAGATGGACATGTTTATGAAACATTAGATGAAAATCTTGAAAAAGATCAAATCAAGTGGACTAGTGTTACATCATTTGTAGGTATGTTTAAACCTAAATTTGATGCAGAAAAACAAGCTAAGAAATCTTCTAAGAACAAAAGATCTAAGTGGTATGGTATGACACCAAAAGAAATACTAGCAGCTTGGGATGGTGAATCTCAAAGAGCTATAGGTCTAGGTAATTGGTATCATGATGAAAGAGAAAAAAGATTATTAGAGTTTAAAACTATTGAAAGAGATGGTACAGAGGTTCCAATAATAAAACCTATTGTAGATCAAAATGGAATAAAAATTGCACCTGAGCAAAAACTTTCTGAAGGTGTATATCCAGAACACTTTGTATATTTAAAATCTGCAGGTCTTTGTGGTCAAGCTGATCTTGTAAGTATAGTAAATGGTAAAATTAATATTCTTGATTATAAAACAAATAAAGAAATAAAAGAGAAAGGATTTACTAATTGGGAAGGTATTACATCCAAGATGTATAATCCTGTTAGTCATTTAGATGATTGTAATCTTAAACATTATAACCTTCAATTAAGCTTATATGCTTACATAATTAAAAAGCATAATCCAAAACTTAAGATTGGGGATTTATCAATACAACATGTTATATTTGAAAAGGAGGGTGAAGATAAGTTTGGCTATCCAATAACTAAATATAATAACCAAAATGAACCTATTATAAAAGAAATAAAAATGTATAATTTACCATATCTAAAACAAGAGGTTCAAAGTCTTATGATGTGGTTAAAAGATAATCCGTTATGCTCATAAAATTATTTGATATACAAAATGGTAAGGTAGTTCCTACAGAACATTGCTATACACTAAAATCTCTAAAAAAGATTATGGATAAATATCCAAACACATATTTATCTGTATATCAATATATATTTTACATGACATGTCCAGATCCTGATATGAATCCTTTTTTTAATCTCCCTGAACATGAAAAAGAAGATATGATTATAGAAGAAGTAGGTTTGGAAGAATCACCAGAAGATGGTGAAATAAGACAAGGTTTAGATATGTGTAAAGAAATGTATCAAACACCTACATATAGAGCATATAAGGGTATAAAAACTATGTTAGATAGATTAGCTAGATATATGGAAACTACATCTATTGAGCATGGTAGAGACGGTAATTTAACTTCATTAGTAAACACTGCTGCTAAATTTGATCAAATAAGACAATCATTTAAAGGGGCGTATAGTGATATGAAGGATGAACAAAAAAGCTCTGTCCGCGGTGGGCAGGGATTAGCTTATGATCAATTATAAATTTTAAAACTATGGAACATTTAAAAGTAACACCTGTTGGCCACAATTTATTAGTCAAACCTGTGCCAGTAAAAGAAACAACAAAGTCTGGAATTTTACTTCCTGAATCACAAATTCAACAAATACCCAAAGGAACTATTATTTCTAAGGGTAGTAAAGTTAGTGATGAATTTAATGAAGGAGATCATGTGCAATGGATTTTAGAGCATACAAATGCAAAAGAATTTATGCATAATGGAGAAAAGCATTTGTTGTTATCAGAATCAGGAGTGGTTTGTAAGATATCACACTTGAACTAACAATGTACAAAAAGGTACCTACATATAAAGATGGTAAGTGGTCATATACTGAATTTGAAACTAAAGAAAGTTTTGTTAAGTATTTGACCACTTTATTTAGAGAGCCAGGCCAATATCAATTTGATAAAACAGCTTTACTATTTAATAAACAGGCTACAATATTTAATGAACAAGGTTTTTATTGTGATAAACCTTTTAGATCTAAAGATTTTGTTAACTATTGGAATGATCAAAAAGAAAAATGTAGGGAAGGTGTAATATATCATGGTGATAAACAAGTGTGGTATGTTACAAGAGATTACTATATGTGGTTAAACTTTTTACCAATCTTTGATAAAGAAGAAAAGAAGTATGGTTTTGCTAAGGTAAGAGATGCTCAATATCATATGGCTTTGTATGAAATACTAGCAGAACTAAATAATAAACATGTTGCTATATTAAAGAAAAGGCAAATAGCTTCTTCTTATTTTCATATGGCAAAAATTATAAATCAATTTTGGTTTGAAGAAGGATCTATATGTAAGATAGGAGCATCTTTAAAAGACTATATAAATGATAAAGGATCATGGAAATTTTTGGATGAATATAAAACATTTCTTAATGAACATACTGCATGGTATAGACCATGTACTCCTGAAAAGGTATTACTGTGGGAGCAAAAGATTGAAGTTAGAATAAATAATAGAAAAACTAATAGAGGGCTTATGTCTAAAATACAAGGTGCATCTTTTGAAAAGAATGCAACAACTGGAGTTGGTGGACCTTGTAATTTCTTTTTTCATGAAGAAGCTGGTATTGCACCTAAGATGGATCAGACATATGAGTATATTAGACCTGCTATGACATCTGGTATGATGACTACTGGTATGTTTATTGCTGCTGGATCTGTTGGTGATCTTGATCAATGTAATCCATTAAAAGAAATGATACTTAATCCACAAGCAAATGATATATATGCTGTAGAAACGGATTTAATGGATGATAAAGGTACAATTGGTATTGCTGGTTTGTTTATACCAGAACAGTGGTCTATGCCTCCTTATATTGATAATTATGGTAATAGTTTAGTACCTGAAGCATTGAAAGCAATAGAGGATGAAAGAATGCAATGGCAAAAAGATTTATCACCTGAACAATTTCAATTAAGAATATCACAAAAACCTATAAACATTGCTGAAGCTTTTGCTTATAGACAAGCTGCTATTTTTCCACAAGCAATACTATCTAAACAAATAAGAAAGATAGAAGATAAAGAATACTCATATGAGTTTATAAAATTAGAAAGAGATGATAATAGTATTGTAGCAAGCACTACAACTAAACTACCTATATCTGATTTTCCAGTTAAAAAGAAGATGGAAGATAAAACAGGATCCATAGTAGTTTGGGAAAGACCTGTAAAGAATCCACCATTTAGTATGTATTATGCATCTATTGACCCTGTGTCAGAAGGAAAAACAACCACATCTGATTCTTTATGTAGTATATTTGTTTATAAAAATCCTGTTGAAGTTACAAGAGAAACATCAGAAGGATTAGAACATTATACAGAAGGAGATAAAATTGTAGCATCTTGGTGTGGTAGATATGATGATATAAACAAAACACATGAACAATTAGAATTAATTATAGAATGGTATAATGCTTGGACATTAGTAGAAAATAATATATCATTATTTATACAACATATGATAGCAAAAAAGAAACAAAAGTATTTAGTACCAAAACAACAAATAGTATTTTTAAAAGATCTTGGATCTAACAGTAATGTATTCCAAGAATATGGTTGGAAGAATACGGGTACATTATTTAAAAATCATCTTATATCTTATGCAATAGAATGGATTAGAGAAGAGATAGATCAAGAGTTAAATGAACATGGAGAAGTTTTATCTTCTACATTAGGAGTAGAAAGAATACCAGATAAAATGTTATTAATAGAAATGATGCAATACTTTCCAGGATTGAACGTGGATAGATTAGTTTCATTTTCTGCTTTAATATCATTTGCAAAGCTACAACAAGCTAATAGGGGTTATATTAAACGTAAAGAGAAGGATAAGTCTGTAGATAGCTTGGAAAAATCACAAAAAATGTATAAATTATCTAGTAGACCTTTTAAAAATTTAGGACGTAGTAGAAGTGTAAATAGAACTAAATTTAAGAAGTCTGCTTTTAAAAACATAAAATAATGGAAAAATATTGGAACACTTCCTCAACTGGTTATCCTGGAACATGGTGCTGTAGTATGCCTGTTAATTATATAATTAAAAAGAATAAATAGTATGAAGGTATTGAACGCCTTACAAATAAAGAAGGGAGCTAAAACAGAAGGACGTGCTGTCTCAGCTAGTTTAACTCAACCTTTACAATTTATATCAGCCAAAAAAAAGGATGATAATTGGGCAGCTTGGAATATAGACTGGTTGGAGATGCAGGGTATGGATTATCTTAGACATAACTCAAGAAAGATTTTAAAGAATTATAAACTTGCAAAAGGTATAATTGATAAAACTGATTATATAGTTGAAGAGGATAATGACTATAGAGATCTTATGGATGTTCTAACAAAAGAAGATGATTCAGCTTTAGAGTTAAAATTCTATCCTATTATTCCTAATGTTATAAATGTTTTATCAGGAGAGTTTTCCAAAAGATTTAATAAAGTTCAATTTAGAGCAGTAGATGATACATCATATAATGAGATGCTTGAAAAGAAAAGAGCATTAGTTGAAGAAAATTTATTGACGGATGCTAAAATGCAGCTTACAATGAAGTTAGCAGAGTCAGGTCTAGACCCAGCTTCTGAAGAAGCACAAAAAGCTTTAGATCCACAACAAATCAAATCATTACCAGAAATAGAAGATTTCTTTACAAAGGACTATAGAAGCATGGTTGAAGAATGGGCTTCTCATCAATTAGTTGTTGATGAAGAAAGATTTAAAATGCAAGAGCTTGAAGAAAGAGCATTTAGAGATATGCTTATTTGTGATAGAGAGTTTTGGCATTTCCGTATGATGGAAGATGATTATGAAGTTGAATTATGGAATCCATCTTTAACATTTTATCAAAAGTCACCAGACACAAGATATATATCAGATGCTAACTATGTAGGTAAATGTGAAATGATGACTATAGCTGATGCTATAGATTGTTATGGTTATTTAATGGATGCAGGTCAACTTAAATCTTTAGAAGATATTTATCCTGTAAAGTCTTCAAGATATCAAGTTGGAGCTATGCAAAATGACGGATCATACTATGATTCAAGTAAGTCTCATGCATGGAATACTAATATGCCAGGTTTAGCACATAGACAATTTGTTAGTAGAACAAATGATAGAACCGGTAGGGGTACAGATATAGTTGCTCAAATACTAGGAGAGGGTGAAGATATTCACACATGGGGAGAAAGAAACATGTTAAGAGTTACAACTGTATACTGGAAAACACAAAGAAAAGTTGGACATTTAACTAGAGTTTTACCAGATGGTGAAGTAGAAAGTCATATTGTAGATGAAACGTGGAAAGTAACAGAACAACCAATTTATAATACAAACTTATTTAAACAAAAGACAAAAGATAATTTAGTTGAGGGAGAACATGTAGACTGGATATGGATAAATGAAGTGTGGGGTGGTGTAAAGATAGGTCCAAATTTACCTTCTACATGGAGACAATCTTCAACAGAAATCAATCCTATATATGTTGGTATAAATAAACCTAAACCAGGCAGATTAGAATTTCAGTTTAAAGGTGATAATAGTTTATATGGATGTAAACTACCTGTAGAGGGTAGAATATTTTCTGATAGAAATACAAGATCAACATCACTTGTTGATTTAATGAAAGCATACCAAGTAGGTTATAATATGGTAAATAACCAAATAGCAGACATACTTGTAGATGAATTAGGTACAGTAATTATGTTTGATCAAAATGCATTACCACGTCATTCAATGAATGAAGATTGGGGTAAGAATAATATGGCAAAAGCATATGTTGCTATGAAAGATTTTGGTATGTTACCACTAGATACTTCTATAACAAACACTGAAAATGCTGTAAACTTTAATCATTATCAAACTTTAAATTTAGAGCAATCAGGAAGATTAATGTCTAGAATACAATTAGCTAATCATTTTAAGCAGCAAGCATTTGATGCTATTGGTATTAATCAACAAAGACTTGGTGGAGCTGTTGCACAACAAACTGCTACAGGTGTTGTACAAGCTATGAATCAATCATATTCACAAACGGAAATGTATTTCATACAACATTCAGATAATCTTATGCCAAGGGTACATAAGATGAGAACGGATTTATCACAGTATTACCATAGTTCTAAACCAAGCGTTAGACTAAACTATATATCTACACAAGCTGAAAAAGTTAACTTTACTATTAATGGTACTGATTTATTAATGAGAGATTTTAATATTTTTTGTACAACTAAGACTAATCACAGACAAATATTAGAGCAACTGAAACAATTAGCTATGACTAATAATACAACAGGTGCAAGTATATTTGATCTTGGTAATATAATAAAAGCAGACTCTATTGCTGAAGTAAGTGATATACTTAAAGATGCTGAACAAAAAGAAGAAGCTAAGAGACAGTCAGAAATGCAACAGCAACAACAAATGCAACAGCAACAATTAGAAGCAACGCAACAACAGCAAGCTGCTGAAAGAGAGTTTAAACAAGTTGAAGCTGAGAAAGAAAGACAGAAGGATATTACAGTTGCTGAAATTAGAGCATCTGGTTATGGAGCTATGATGGATATAGATCAGAATCAGCAAAGTGATTTCCAAGATGCAATGGAGGATATTAGGAAAAGAGATGAATATAGAGACAATATGAATTTTAAAAGAGAGGAGTCTGCAAAGAAATTTGCAAATGATGAAGCTAAGATGTCTATTGAGAAAGAAAAATTAGCTACACAACGTAAAGTATCACAAGATCAGTTGGCTATTGCAAGGGAAAATAAAAACAAGTATGATGCACCAAATGCTGGTAAAAAAGACAAAAAATAGTAGAAAAAATAATGATAGCTATATACTATCATAAATTTTTAAATTGAAAAAAATTTTTAAGGTTTATAGTTTTATTATTTGTATATTATATATGTATAACCAATAAAAACCAAATATATTATGGCTGAAAAAGAAACCAAAACAGTAGAAGAAACAAAGGTTGAAAAAGTAGATATTAACCTTGATGAAATATTTGACGCAGCACCTGGAGGAGATTCCATAACGTTGCCTGAAGATAAAAAACCTAACATTTTTAGCAGAACGCAAAGAGAAGTTGATACTTCTTTTTTAGATGAAAAAGTAGAGGAACCAGTAGTAGAAGAAGAAACAGAGGCTAAAACAGAAACAAAAGAAGAAGAGGTTGTTGAACAAAAAGTAGAGGCACCAAAAGAAGAAATAAATGTTGATGAAGTATTAGGATTAAAAGATGGTGTAGAAGATGATGATATAGAAGAAGCACCTAAGAGAGGAAGAAAGCCAATACAAGGGATGGCAGATGTTTTTGGAAAGTTAATAAAGGATGAAAAGATTATTCCTTTTGATGATGAAAAGCCAATAGAAGAATATAGTGCTAAAGATTTTGAAGAATTAATCCAAGCTAATTTGGATGAGAGAACAAGATCTGTTAGAAATGAAACACCAAAACAATTCTTTAATAGTTTACCTGAAGAATTGCAAATAGCAGCAAGATATGTTGCAGATGGTGGGACAGATTTAAAAGGTTTATTTGGAGCACTTGCTCAGGTTGAGGAGACTAGAGAGATTAATCCAAAGTCAGAGACAGGGCAAGAGCGTATAATAACAGAATATTTAACTGCAACTGGTTTTGGTAATGCAGAGGAGATTGCAGAAGAAATAGAAATATGGAAGGACTTAGGTAAGCTTGAAAAGCAAGCAATGAAGTTCAAACCAAAATTAGATAAGATGCAAGAGAAAGTTGTTGCTAAAAGATTACAGGCACAAGAAATGAAGAAGAAGCAACAGCAACAAGCATCTGAAAATTATATGAAGAATGTGTATAACACATTAAAAGATGGAAGAATAGGAGAAACAAAGATAGATAGGAAAACTCAGTCTTTATTATATAATGGATTAGTTCAACCTTCTTATCCTTCTATTAACGGTAAGAATACAAATTTACTAGGACATCTTTTAGAAAAGTATCAGTTTGTTGAGCCAAACTATCCGTTAATAACTGAAGCATTATGGTTGTTAGCAGATCCAAAAGGTTATAAGACAAACATAATGAAGAAAGGAGAGACAAAGGCTGTAGAGAAGACTGTTAGAAAACTGAAGACTGCTCAATCACAAAAAGCATCATCAGCTGCAGTTATGAAAGATACTAAAGGTTCTTCAAGAAAAGCAACTAGGAGGTTACCTAGAAAAAATAAAAATATATTTAAAAGGTTTTAATATATTAGTTTAATGTTTAATTTTAAAAAAGTGATCAATTATGGCAACACCAGTTTTAAATAATGGTCTGTTTCTCAGGGATACAAACTATACTGCGAATTCCCATGTTGATTCTTATCACTTAACCCAGATGCTAGGTTCACCAGAACCTATGGATATGGGGCCAATTGACATTTGGGCAATGACACAAAAAGTGGAAATGCCTTTATATCAATTAGCATCATTTGGTGGAAAGAATACAATCATGGTGGACAACGCACGTGGGGAGTATAAATGGCAAACGGCCGTTGCTCAAGATCTACCTTTTATAGTTAAGGACTTAAATAGTGCCTCAGCTATGGGAGCGGATGGTCAAAAGTTCAAGATCATGTTTAACAAACGTGAATTTGGACACGGTGACATTATTACTTATGATAAGTATGGTGGAACTGAATTATACGTAACTGCTGATGATATCTTACCACAAGGTGATGGTTTCATTTATACAGTTCAATTAGTAAATAATAGCAATACTGCTACGTTAGGTGCGGTTTACCAAAAGATAGGTACTAAGTACTTCAGAAAAGGTTCTGCACGTGGTGAGTATGGTGAAAGATTTTCAGATATTCAAACACATACAGGATTCAGAGAGTTCTACAACTTTGTAGGAGGAGCTGAAGCACATGTTCATTATTCTGTTTCTTCTAGAGCTGATTTAATGCTTAAAGGAGGAATGAATGCTGATGGTACTATTCCTGTTACTGAGATTTGGAGATCTTTTGATAAAAATATGAATCCTTCTGTTTCTTCACTTGAGAGTATGGTTGAAATTATGGGTAAAGATTATGTAAAGAGAGCGTTTGATAACGGTGATCTTTCTAGAACTTTCCTTACAAATATGGAAGCTGCACACCTTTCTAAGGTTGCATCTGATATTGAGACTTACTTAATGTGGGGACATGGTGGTAGAGTTAAGCAAGATGGACCAGATGATATTAGATTATCTGTTGGTCTTTGGAAGCAATTAGATAACTCATTCAAACGTGTTTATAATAAAGGAAACTTTAGCTTAGATATGTTCAAGAATGAATTATATAACTTCTACCAAGGTAAAGTTGAGTTTGAGGGTCCAGATCCAAAACGTGAACTTATTGTACAAACAGGTATTGGAGGTATGAAAATGATTAACCAAGCAATTAAAGATGATGTTTCTATCATCAACCATGCTAACGATGGTGCTGCTCCATGGGTAATCAATGCTGACGCTGTTGGTGCTGTTACAGGTTCAGGTATGGATATGGGTTATGGATGGTCATTTACATCATTCATTATTCCTTTCTTAGCTAATGTTAAGTTTGTATTGAATCCAGCGTTTGACAATCTTCATACTAATGATGTTGAAAATCCATTAGTAGATGGAAGACCATTAAGCTCTTATTCATTTATAATCTTTGATGTTACTGATGAAGGAAGTGATAATATCCACTTACTGAAACTTTCATGGGATAATCAATTGAAATGGTTCTACCAAAATGGAACTATGGACTATATGGGAAGATCTCAAGGCTTTGCGTCTTCAGGGAACTTCAATGGTTATAGAGTTTATATGACTCAAACCATGCCTGCTGTATGGGTAAAAGACCCGACTAAAGTCCTTAAGATTGTAATGAAGAATCCAATCACGGGTGGTTCATTCTAATATCTACTTATTTAAAGGGGGGATCTAAGGATCCCTCTTTTAAATTTTTTTAATAAACCTTTTAATATTATATAAAATGACAAAGAAAAAAACTACTGAAAAAACAACAACGGTTGTAGAACCTACTTTTACTGAAACATTAGGAGCTCCACAAGTAGAGCAAGTAAAAGAAATAAATATGATAGAACAGTATCAAACTGGTAAGGATCAAACTATATGTATCCGTAACTATTTTGATCCTGATAAAGAAAACATGGGATTAGAAAATTATGGTATGACTCTTTTTGCAGGAGTATATCATGAAGAGTCTCTTTCATGTTTGGAAGTAAATGGAGTAAAGAGATACGTAACAGGTCTTAATGAGTTTGCTCCAGAAGTAAAAAGATTAAATGCTAAAGATAGGGCTGCAAAAGTTAAAGAGATAAGAACAGCTGTTGCACAACTTGAAGCAGAGTTAGCACAAAATATATTAGACATTAATGATCCAATGTTCTGGAATAATGTAAAACTACTTAGACCAGATAATGATACATTATGGTCAAAGATCACAGTTAAGTGTGGAAATGATCCTTTGTATTTAGATCCAGCTAAAGATCCTTATGATCTAATTAAAATATTTGCTATTAAAGCAGGAGGATTTTCTATTGTTGCTAAAAATTTAGCAGAGGCTAAAACTACTGGTGCTAAATTTTATTTAGATGAAATAGAAGATACTGTAAGTGAAAGAACAAGTATTTCTAAAGTAAGAAATAGAGCATTAGCAGCATTGACTAGTTTGTATGATTCTAATCCTACTAAACTATTATATGTTGCAAAAGTTGTAGATATTGAAAGTACTCAATATATAAAATCTACACCAAATGATGTAATATATGAGAATATGGATGCATACATTTATGGAGAAGGTTCTGAAAGAAACAGAGAAAAAGCTGCTAAGAGATTCTTAGATGTTTCTAGAATGGATCTAAAAGATTTGAAAATTTTAGCTCTTATAAAAGATGCAACTGTTTATGACTTTATAACATCAAAAGGTGGGTTTATTGTTGAGACACAGTTCAATGCAAAACTTGGTAAAACTACAGAAGAAGTAAAATTATTTTTAGAAAGTCCTTTAAATGAGGAAATCTATAATGGTTTACTTAATAGGGTAGAAACTCTTTGGAATGCATAATTAATTAAATATGAACAATACTACATTACAAGTTAAGATAAAGCAAAGGCTTAATAAGCTTGATAGTAATGATTATGACAATATAAAAGATTGGCAAATTGTTGAAGCTTTTAACAAAGCACAGATAGAGTGGTGCAGAAGACAGCTTAGAGGTACTAATGCACGTCAAGAAGGTGATGAGATGTCTAAGAGACGTATAGATGATCTAGAAATCTTATTAGTTGAAGCACCACTTACTGGAACGGATGTTTCTTATAATGATACTTTTGGTTATTTTGAAAGTAATAATTTTGAAGCTATATATGATACTTCATATTTAGAGTTTAAAAGAATAAGGGCAAATGCACAACAAATAGTAGAGTTTAATATTGAAAATGTACAAAAGAAAACATGTCAGGATTGTGAAAGAGGTTTTGAAGATTATTTACATTTAGGTGCTCCAAGTTTTAATAGCACCATACCATCTGGCCCTCCTTTTGGAGAACCAATAGGTGGTAGCAATTTATCACCAACACAATTTTGTAGATTTTGTAACTACAAATTATCATCAGGTTGGCTAAATGGAAGTATTACAGATCCAATAGAAGCAATGGAAACAATGCCTGAGTATCTTAATCCTTGGTGTGATTGTTGTAATAAAACATATACTGTTCAGCCTGGGGATGGTGAATCTTGGGAGATACATCCAGACAATCCTCAGTTTGATTGTATACCAGAAGACATTATAACATTTACTAAAGAGGAAAGACATGCTCCAGGTATGGATAAAGAAAAGTGTTGTCAAGAAAAAAGATCTTTGACTACATATTTATCTGAAGTTGGTAATGTAGATATAATATTAAGAGATCCTCTAAAGAATCCAAGTTGGGATTGGGCTGAAACATATTGTACACTTAGGGATCATAAAATTAGAATTTGGAGAAAAGACTTTTTTATTGTAGATCCACATTTGATTTATTATAGAAAACCAAGAAGAATAGAGATAGCAAATAGTATAGATCCATATACAGGTGTTCAATCAACAGTAGATGTTGAATGTGAATTTAAAGATGACATTGTTGAGAACATATTGGATGATACTATTAGTATTATTGCTGGTGATATTAGTGATGCTAATAACATGATGAGAGGTCAACAGCAATCAGAAAAGAATAACTAGTATACAATGAATATTAATATTTTTTGTATATTATATATATAAAACCATTATAATTGTAATTATTAATTTTTAAATTTTTTTAACATGGCACATTTTAATCACGCTTATCATAAAGCGTTTTATTTAAAATCTGGTGGTCTTAAAGTAGCTGGTAATACAACTGCTTTAACAACCATTGGAGACTTAGGTCTGTATGATGCTGATACTTATACTGCACTAGCCAATGTTGCTGCTATATCTACCCTTGCAGGTGGAACTACTGGTGGTATTTTTAACATTGGAAGTCAAAATAAGTTTATTATAGCTAACGCTTCATTTCAGCAAACAGATACTATTGGAGGTAACCCATTACACGGAGGTTACTCAGAATCAGTTAAGTCTAAAGATATTCAATTTAGATTTATTAATCAAATAGGAACTCAAATTGGAGTTGCAGGTTCAAACCAAATAGCACATCTTGTAGTTAAAGGTGCTGCTTCTTCTAAAAGTTGTTTTGAATGTGGGACTGACCCAATGTTACGTCTTGATATTAAAGGAGCTGATGCACTTAGATTATTAAATCATAATGCATATGCTAATATTGATATTGGTGGATTATGTAATTGTTGTAATACTGCTGGAACATTCTTAGATCCTATTAAAGTTGTTAATGAGTGGGCTAAGAAAATTGCTGTTCATCCAATTTTAAGTAAATTGATGAATATTACTTTCCAAGTTTCTACAAATGGTGGTGGTGCATGGACATCATATGCTATTACTGTAGCTAATAATACTGCTACTTCTGCATATGATTCTGAAGCTTGTCTTACAACTTGGACTGCTGACAATCAAGCACGTATTATATTTAATATGGGTGTTGTAGATACTCAGTTTGGAGTTTGTTCTTTTGATACAAGAGATTGGACAAATACTGAACCATTATTACTTAATGTTGAAGTTCTTGATGAATCAGGTAAAGCTTGTGCTACTTGTAAGATTACAGATAAACTATTTAATGTTGATGGAGATACAGACAATGGTGCTCCAGAAACAAATGGTAATATCTTCTTCATTACTGATGGTACAGCTGGTACAACAGTTCCTGTTCATGAAATTGGAAATGGTACATATGCACTTAATGATCTTTTATTAACTCAAAATTATTTACAGAATCCTTATCACCAAGGTGCTAAAAGTTCTGGAAGAATTAGACAAATAGAAGGGTCTAAAGAAGTGTTGGATAACTTCCCAACTGCTGCACAGTATCACAAGTTTACTTTACAGCACACAGTACCAAGATACAATAATCCATCTGGCGTATTTGATAATGATCAGTACAGATACACTATCTATACTACAGGGGGTGTGAATGCTAATGCAACTTTATTTAAGACTTTCTTAGAAAGAATTAGAGAGCATGCAGGGCTTGAAGCACAGTATCCAAATGATACTATTCCAACATAATAGTTGATTAGTATTTAATTTTTAGAAAGGGGGTAGTTAATTCTACCCCTTTTTTATTTCTATATAGATAATATTTTTTGTATATTATTTATAAGAAGTATTATATTTAATCTGATAATTTATGGCAGCTAAACACATTTTGAGTTTGGAAATACCAACTGTTGCTAACTGTGAGATCTTTACTATATGGGATACTAGTGACTATTCTAGTGTTGTTCCTGTAGATTGTCCAGAGCTTTTAGTTATTGCTCCTGGTTTTAATTCACCTAAGCTAATTGAAATTAAAGAAAATTTTAAAATGGATTTTAATGCATGTGCATTTGGTTTACAAACAGTGCAATGCAATACAACAAGAAGTTCATTTCCTGATGGTATATATGTGGTAAGATATAGAGTACAACCACATGACAAATCATATGTAGAGTACAATCATTTAAGAACTACTACTATATTAAAAATGTACTACAAAAAACTTTGTGATATGGATTTAAAAGCCTGTGAACCAAGTTCAGAAAAAAAGGCTTTAATTAATGAAATGGAATATATCAAAACCTTAATTGATGCTGCAAAAGCAAAAGTAGAATACTGCCACAGTCCAAGTGAAGGAATGGAGTTGTACAATTTTGCACTTAGAAAATTGCAAAAGATTACTTGTGATCCTAATTGCTGTAATTAATAAATTAGTTTTGATCAATGGAGAGATCTGATAACATACTTAAAAATATTGAGATACAACAAAAGTTTGCTGACACTATCTTTAAAGATTTTAGATCAAAAAGATTTGGTATCAATACTTGCTGTTCATTAGATCTTAAACATAAACATTCTATACAAAAAGCTTTATGTGATTGGGATAGTAAGAAGAAAACTACATATACAAAAAAATATACAGAGACTAATTGGGTAAATTGTTCTAAACCTATTCCTGAATGGGTACAATACGGAGATCCATCTCCCTCTCCAATTAACTGTCCACCATGTGAAAGTTTTGGACATCCTACACCACAACCTTGTTATGTAGCAGTTTGGTTTTATAAAGAGTTTATAACGCAATGGCCAAATGAATCTGGATCAGCTAAATTAATTTGTTTAGCAGGTAGATCTAATCAAGATTGGATAGTGGTGGGAGAATGTAGATATCCAACATTTACAACAACTACAAATGATAGTGGATCTACAACTACTACAACAACAGATGTTACTGATGGTACATTTTGTGATTATATTGAAAATCCAGATGATCCTAAAAATCCTATTTTAGAATTTAAAGTATATGCAGATGATACAAGTGTTACAGGAAAAACTGGAGCTTATAAAGGTGATGAGATTAGATGGGTAATTGTTGATCCTGTGGACAGCGGTAAAAAAGTATATGACTTTGAAATATGGGCAGGTGATTGGCAACAATTTACCGGTACTGATCATAATGTTTATCCTAATCCTCAAAACTGTATTAGTGGAGAGTTTGATAAATATAAATCAACTGTTAAAAATGTTATAACATTAGTTTGTGAAGAAGATCCTTGTAAGAGATGTGTATTTTGTGGTGAAGGTTGGCCAACATTAAATAGTCCAATTGATGGTACAGAACCAACATATGATATAACAGGAGAGCCAGAATGCAAATGTGATTCAGAGTGTTTATACATAACAGTAACAGATGCATGTGGTAAAGTAGTCCCTAATTGGGAAATAGTATTAGATGGTGGCTTAATAGGTAAAACAAATGATGAGGGTGTGTTAGTACATACTATAGATAAAGCTTCTGTAAATACTAAACATTCATTAGATATATGTGGTTTCTGTTTTACAACAACAGGTAACTGTAATCAAAAGAAAATAGATATAGTAATTGATGATGGAAAAGAGTGCACATGTGCTAATCCAGAATTACATTGTTATATCAGAAAGGAGGATGACTGTAGTTATACACCAATACCTCCTGCACCACCTAACCCAGAGACGTTTTAAATGGTAGTGTTAAATTGGTAATTAATTAATTAATTTGTATATTATTATATATACTAGTATAAAATAAAGAACATATTCATGATACCAAGTAATTTAGGTCATAGAAATAATAATGGATGTGGAACATCTACTTCTTCTAACTGTGTAATCTGGCAAGGACCAGATATTCCTTGTTTAAACCTATGTAATGGTGATACAGTAAGTGCTGTTATTGCAAAGATGGGTGAGCAATTATGTGATATATTAGCTGGTATAAATAATCAAACGGGTGCAGATTTAGATATTACTCAATTTAATTTTGCTTGCCTTACAGAACAAACTGGTACTACACCAGAAGATTTTACAGGTCTTGTAGATCTTATAACAGCAGAGCTTTGTACTTTAATGGAAGACATGCATGATCATTGTATAATATCACAATGTACTGTTGATTTAACTCCTTATAAATGTCTTGAAAATACTATAGAGGATTTACATCCAATGAAACAGCCTGAAAGCTTTGGATTAGCTATGGCTATAGAAGTTTTGGCTGCTTATCTATGTGAATGTTGTACAAACACTCACAGGATGAGAACTGATTTATCTAAGTTAGATGAAAGAGTTAAAAATGTAGAAAGAAAAGTAAAAACAACATATGTACCACCAAAGGTTGTACCTAGATATGTTGGTAATCAAATAGGCAAACCTGTAGATATGCAGGTTATGTTAGCACAACTAGAACAAAACTATGGTGTGCATAGAAAAGCAGTGGGAGGAACTTCTTCTATTTCAGCTGCTACAGGAAAACAACCACAGGGTCTTAATGCAGAGAAAAGACTTAATGGAACTGGGACAATGTCTGCAATACCTGGTTGGAGTGTAAATCCTTCTAATCTTGCTGATTCAATTGGCAACCTTTGGATGTCACATGATGATGTAAGAAAAAGTTTAACTGATATACAGAAAAGTTTAATTAGTACACAATGTAGTGATGTGGTTTATGATTTTAAACCAAGGTTAAGAACTGATGCTGTAGATGTAGTAACTGGTATTGTAATAGATTTTATGGGCACTAAGTTACCTGATACAACATGGACAGATTGTAGTCCTACTGGTAAAGGAACTAAAGTTACTATAAAAGATAAAGGTTTAAACTCTATAACACGTTATGTACAGGTAAGTCAATTTGTTAATAATGAAAGTGGTTTTGTTATTGGTAATTTAGGACATTTAGATATTACAAGTAACTTTGAAATAATTGTAGATTTTTGTTTTACAGATGGTTCTTCACAATGCGCAAGAACAATTTCACAAACTTTAGATAATTCTAGTAAGTGTACACCAATAACAACATTTGGGATTACTAATACTGGATTTAGTTATTCATTTATTGCAAGTGCTGCTATTAGTAAATATAAATTAGAAATAGTTGTAGAAGATACTAATGAAAACGAAGTTAATGTGCAAATGTATGATAAACCATCAGGATATGGAACTAATACTGTTTCTGGATTAGATTCAGGTAAATCATATTTTATTTATCCTAGATTAACTAGTCCTACAGGAGGAACAACAACTGACTGTGCAAAAAGTAAAATAACAACAAGCGTACCGGCTTGTACAACTGCAGCTATAGAATATGATGATTTTAAAACTGAGTATGGAGATCTTAGAGAAGGAGCAGGTCAATTAAAGATTGCTTGTTATAATGATGGATTAGGTGCAGCAGATTCTGTAAAAGAAACAATTTTAGGTTTTGATTCTTCTAATAATGTTTGTATCTATTATGGAGTTTCTCAAGATGGTACTACATCTTCTGCTGGAGATATAACTTCATATGGCACATTTGTAAGTAATAATCCAACACAATCAATAATGTGTGGTACAACTTCATATCCTGTATCTACAAGATATGGTGTTATTGATGGTAATGATACAAAAAGTGGTTGGGAATATGTTGGATCTATAATATCACCTACTAATGTTAGTTATTATGTTTACGGATTAATTGATAATACTACAAAGCAAGTAAGTCAAGTTGTTGCTTGTTGTGATTGTAAATCTTATTACATAAGAGGATATGATGGTGTTATATCTGGAATTGAATATGGTAGAACTGATTCTTTTCCTTATTATGCAGTTTCAAACTCAGGAATAGATACTCATAGTCAACTAGTTGGTCATACAAAAGATGATGAAACTCCTACATGGAGTTTAAATAATTCACCTATATATGGAACATCTGTTGCTACAACACAGCTAGACAAAAAGATTGCTAAGTTTAGATATGCTAATACACAAACAACAGATACAGATTGGAGAGCAGATTCATTTGTTGCAAAGGCAGTTACTGATTGTGATAGTGGTGGTGCTAAAGTAAATAACTTAGTTCCTGTACAAAAAACTTTTGCATTACCAAATAAAGATACAGACATTTATGTATTTATAGATACTAATACTACATCATATGCAACAGGGTTAAAGATTAAACAATCTTTTGAGGCTGTTAAAACAGATATACAAGCTATATGTTCATCATGGACAGGTACTATATATTATATACCTATTACAGGAGCTACTACTGGTGATTATTTAAAACATACAAAAGCATTAGTAGATATGAAACTTGGTGCATCAGGTAGTGTAACGCATGCTGGTACACCATCAGATGGTCAGTGGTATGATAATGTTAGATCTCTTCCACCATATTGGAGTGCTACAGCATACGGAGCTCCTGTTCCGGCATCTGCATATGTAGTAAGTATAACAGCTTCTACTTCTTCATATGGTACTTATGGATCCTCTACATTAGGTGCTGGATTTACAAGTCAACCAACTACTAATGGAGGTGTTGGTACAACTAAGTATCAAGAAGATTATGAAGCTTTATTAGATTTATTAGACTATGATGCTGCTAAAAGAACTCCATGGGGAACTTCTAATAGTGTTACATATACTCAATTTAGTGCTGGTAAATATAGACATATTTTAATGCCAATAATTGATGGTAATAATAATGAATCAGCTGCTACAGCATTACAAATGGCAGGTGCTTTATTTGGAACTACAGTTGTAGAGAGAGAATTTAAAGGTCTTGTAACAGGAGGTAATACTTATCCAATTAACTTACAAGGATTCTTACAAACAGGAGTAGCTGCGGTATCTGTACCGTATACAGGAACTACTGCAACAGAAGGTAGAACTATAAAAGGTTTACATGAATATGGATTTGTACCATTTATGGCAATGGAAACTGATGATGACTTTGCTACAACAAACTTATCATTTAAAAAAGTTCTTGCTAGTTTATTTGGTTTAAGTCTAGACTATATAGGTACTAATTGTGCTATTACTTTACCTTTAGTACAAAGAATGGATAGTCATGGTCATTATCAATTTGGTCAAGCTTCAGCTTGTGATGCTGCATGCACTGATGCTGAGACTTTAAATGCTAGCACTGTAGAAATATATAATAGTACAGGAACTTTATTTGATACATCTGTACCAGCATTTAGTAGTATACAAGGAGGTAATACTAGTAATGTTACTTCAGCAGGTGGTACAAAGAATGATGAGTTAATCAATGATAGATGGTATGCAGTATATGATGGAACTACTAGTTCTAGTAGAGCTGTTGCTCAATATAAGACTGCAGGATCACCATTCTGGGATCATGTAAAAATATGTAGTGGATGTTAATAATTAAAATTTAAAGAAATGGTTTGTAATCAATGCGGAAATACTACTTCATCACCATGTGCTTGTAAAGACACAGCATTTACTATACCTGCTAATTGTTTAACAGGTTATGCTGGTCAAGGTTGTACAGATGTTTTTAATACTTGTGAAGATATTCAGTGTCTAGAATGTGTTAAGAATTGTAGGGGTGTAGAGAATACAATGAATTGTGTTGAGATAAATGGACAAAATTTTTGTATGGTGCATGGAGAAAGCCTAGAATCATTTATGCAAAAGTTAATGTTAGTACTAGGAGCACAATCTACTCAAGCTTTAGATAATAATATAGCTGTTACACCTTTATTTGCTACAGATGTAACATCTACTAGTATAACTTTAAATTGGGGATATAGTGGTGTTATTGATGCACCTCTTGGAACAGTAGATGGATTTTCAATTAGATATTCTACAATAGAACAACCAAATAATTTTACCATTATAACAAATCCTATTATACCTGTAAACAATAATTCATATACTATACCATCAAGTGTATTCCCATATGTATCAGGACAGACATATATATTTCAAGTTATGACAGTTGTTAATGGTTTTACTATTAATGGTTTATCTTCAACTAACTTATATATCACATTACCATAGCGAAGCGTGGAGGTTTTTTTGTTGGTTTTAACTCTACAAAACGCTCTTGAACCCTAGATGAAAATCTGGGGTTCTTCTTTTATTAAATATAATTTTGTATATTTAGCACCATTATTAATATATTAATCTTGTTATGAGTCTAAAAGAAAAAGTAAAAAATGCACTTAAGTGGAAAAAAAATTCTGAATATTGTGCAGAAAGATTAGGGATAACTGAAGAAGAATTTGATAAAGTAAAAAAAGAAATTTATGCAGAAGAAAGAGAAAAAAGAAAAGAAGAGAGAGACATGGGATATGTTACAGATGATTGTACATCATCATATGATATTGAAAAAGGTCAAGGAAAAGTTACTGGAATATCACATACAGAACCTAAATCACCTGAAGAAATTATACAAATATTAAATATTGATACAACGCAATGGAAGTTGTCACAATATTGGAATAAACAAATGTCAGATCATTGGCGTATATCAGCTTTAATTACAAAGCTTAAAAATGATGATACTGCTCACATAGAACAATTACTTGATAATTGGAAACCAAAGAAATTTACACCAGTTAAAAGAATTAAAAGTCAAAGTAAAAAAGATGTGTGTGCTATACTATCATTACAAGATATTCATTTTGGAAAACAAGGTAATGAAACTATAGATAAAGACTTTGAAGAAACTATAATGGATCTAGTGGAAAGAGCACATGCAAGTCATAATCTTAAAAAAATATATTATGTTGTAGGTGGTGATCTTATGAATATGGATAGTTGGGCTGGTACTACAACTAGTGGAACACCACTAGATAATTGTTCTACTGCTACGGATGCATACATGCAAGCTTTTGATGCAATGTATTGGAGTATTAATTTTATAAAGCAGTATTGTGAAGATCTGCAAGTTGTTTATATACCAGGTAACCATGATAGATTATCTTCATTTCATTTAGCTCATGCTTTATCTAAAGCAATAGATGATCCGAATATATTATGGGATACAACATATCTTGAAAGAAAAGTGTATACTTGGGGTGATAACTTTTTTGCATTTGAACATGGTGATGTAAATACTAAAAATTCTCTTTTACTTTATGCTACAGAGTTTTCACAGCAATGGGGTGTAACAAAAAATAGAACACTGTTTACTGGTCATTTACACCACAAAAAGAAAGTAGAATATATAACTACAAATGAACGTACTGGTTTTATGTTAAAGATTCTTCCAAGTCTTTCTAGAACAGATTATTGGCACTATCATAACAAATTTGTTGGATCAAAAAGATCTGGTGTAATAGAATTACATGATTACAATAAAGGCAACATATGTGAATTAACATATTCTCCTGACTAATCTATTCATCTTAAACTTTTATTAATCCCCTTTTTTTTGTAAATTATATTGTATAGTATGATAAGTAATTTTAAAGCTCCAAACTTAAAAGCACCTAGATATAGGGAAAAAGTTCTAGGATTATTAAATGCTGAGTTTATTAAAGAATTTAAAGATAAACATCCAGCATATGGAAATATAGATAATACTAAGCTTAAAAATATTATTAAGTTGTACAATACAAAGATATGGGAGGCGGTAATTAATAATAGAGGAGGTGTTGAATTACCTGACTCTCTAGGTTATTTATTTATTGGTACATGTCCAGCTGCAAAGAGTGTGAATACAGATTATTCACTTTCTAAACAATATGGAAAAGTGCTACAGAATAGAAATTGGGAGACAGATGGAAAGATAGCTAAAATATTCTATACAAATCTATCTACTAAATATAGATTTAAGAATAGAGAATTATGGCAATTTAAAGCTGTTAGACAATTTAAAAGAGCTGTAGCTAAGAGTTACCCTAAGCAGTGGAATAAATACATTGTGATGGAAAGTAAGAAGAGAGTGGCTGATATGTACAAAAAAGAAAAATTGTAATTATGACAACAATAGCAGATGTAGTATCTAGAGTAAGAAGCCAAATGAAAGCTGAGTCTCAAGATGCGTTTGTAACAGATAGATACATATACAGCTTAATATTGAAGTTTGCTCAACTCTTAATGAGAAGGCAAGACAGTGCAAATAAACTTATGAAATTTAACAGTATATGGCAACCATTGCCATTTGTTGAATTAATAGAGGTAGATACTGTAGAAGCTCAATGCACTGGTATTCAAAGTGGATGTACTATTAAACGTACTAAACATAAACTTCCAACATTTATGGAAGGATACTGGGGTCCACTAATTAGAACTGTTTCTTCTATAGACGGATCTATTGAGTGTCAACCTACAAGCCCTGGCACTTACACATCAATGACAAAAACAACATCATTTAAATATAATAAGAATAAATATTTTTGGTGGTTAAATGGTTATATGTATTTTCCTAATGTAGAATGGGATGCTGTAAAGATAGAAGGTATTTTTGAAGGAGATATTTCTCATTGGAATTGTGATACTGAAGACAATTGTAAACCTAGATATACTCAACAAATTTTTATACCTGAATTTTTATTTGCTGAAATAGAAACTCAGGTAATAGCTCAGATGGGTACTACATTACAAATTCCACCAGAAGACTCAGATAATAAAATAAATATACATAGATAATGGCACTATCACATAAATATAGAACTTTTGATCAGTTACTAAATGATGTTAGTATTGACTTTTCTAGTCAAGCACTAGAAGGTATGATTGAACCACAACAGTTAATTAAAGTGGCTACACGTGTAAACTATGATCTAGGTTTAAGAATAAATAGAACTAAAGATGCAGTAATTGATATATCTCATAAAAAAGGTAAACTTCCTACAGATTTTCAATACCTTAATTATGCTTTAGTTTGTGGTGATTACAAAGTAGTTAATACACCACCTTCAGGAACACACATAGATACAACACATCCAAAGTATGTACCATCTCCAGATGGTGGAGATATAGGACCATGTGATGATCCTACATGTAAAGATGTATGTGTAGTTCAAGCATGTCCAATTAAAGATGCTAGAGGAACGATCACAGGTCATGAAGAATATATGGTCATTCAATATGTAGGTGCTGAAGAGTATAGAACATATACTAGATTTTTTCCTTTAACAATAAGAGCTGGTAGTTCTGTACAATGTGATTGCCCAAATATAAATCAAAAGGCAATTGATATTGCTGAAATAAAAGACGGATATTTATTAACAAGTTTTGAGGCTGGTAAAGTTTATTTAAATTATTTAGGAGCAATGGAAGATGAGGAAGGTAATTTATTAGTTTTAGATCATCCATATTGTAATGAATATTATGAGTATGCATTAAAACAAAGAATATTAGAGAATATGGTTTTTGCTGGTGAGGCAGGAGCATCACAACAATTAGCTTTAATTGAACAAAGACTTAGAGCTTCTAGAAACAATGCATTAGGTTTTATTAATACACCTGACTTTAAAGAAATGCAAAAAATTTGGGAAGTTAATAGAAAAGCACAATATTGTAATTATTATGATATGTTTAGAAGTCACGCACCAAGAAGATAAAATAGTTTGTAATGGCAGATCAAAAGTTTCAACCACAAAATACATCTCAGACCGATACAGATTTATTTGTTAAAGGTATGACAAAGGATCCTAATGCTTCCTTGGTGGGACAGCAGAACTGGAGTCATGCCCGTAACTTAATAAATAATTCTAAGGATGGTGATGTAGGTACAGTTGGTAATGAACCTGCTAATTTACAATGTGGTGTTGTACCATATACAATAATTGGAACTATATATCTTTACGGAGATAAATGGGTTATATATTCAACAGACAATACAAGTAGTGAAATAGGTATGTTTGATGATAGTGAATGTACATATGAAACTATTGTTAATGATCCTTGTTTAAACTTTAATAAACTACACTTAATAACAGGAGCTTCTAAAGAAAATTTTGATTGCTCTTGGCAAGTATATTGGGATGATGGTAATAATCCTTCTAGAACTCTTAATTTAGACCGTATACCATGGCAGTTAGAAGTTACATCTACTGAAAACGCAGATTGTATTACATATGCTCCAATAGAACCTAAAAGACTTAATTGTGAATGGATACGTTTAGCACCATTAGTTGATGTACCTTGTGTAAAAATTAATAAGAATAAAGATGGAGGTCAATTAAGAAATGGATCATATCAAGCTTTTATTGCTTATACAGTTAATGAACAAAAGGTTGGAGACTTTATAGGTATTTCAAATGTTCAACCTTTATTTGATCATGAAGACACTGCAGGATCCTTAGATATAGAAGTAACAAATTTAGATAAAGAATTTGAATTTTATATGTTGGTTATTGTTAGTAATAATCAAGGACAAATGCAAGCTAAGAAAATTGGTTTATATAGCACTGAGCAAACTAGAATTGGTTTAGACTTTATAGATCAAAAACTAGAATCAGTACCTTTATCTACTATACCTTTAAGCTTACCAGTTATTGAAAAGTCTGATAAGATGTATGTTGTAAATGACTATCTTATTAGACAAGGTCCATATGAAGACTTTGATTTTAATTATCAACCTATAGCAAATAACATACAAACACATTGGGTTTCTACAGAGTATCCTGCAGATTATTATTACAATGGTGGTAATAAACCTACATTTATGAGGGATGAGCAATATGCATTCTTTATAAGGTTTGTTTACAATACAGGTGAAAGATCTTCTTCATACCATATACCAGGTAGACCACCTAATACCACATCAGAAGCTGGTACAGGACTTTTTGGAAATGGTACAGAAGATGATGAAACAAGAGACTTAGCTGCTGGTGGTAATGTACTTTCTACAAATGAACCTTTCTGGAGAGTTTATAATACAGCCTCAGTTGAATCAACATTACCAGGAGTTGCTATAAACTCAGTAACTGATGATGGTGGTGTAGTTGTTTCTAAAGGTAAAATGGGTTATTGGCAATCTACAGAAAGATATCCTGCAACAGATCCAGTTAGGTGGGCTGATCTATGTGGTAAAAATATTAGACATCATAAAATGCCTAATGAACTTACAGATCCAAATGGGACCACACAAAGGAATTCTAATGATGGTCAATCAATATATGTATTAGGTGTAGAGTTTACAAATATATTTTGGCCAACAGATAATCAAGGACAACCTATTCCTAATCTAGTAGGATATGAAATACTTGTGGGAGCAAGAGAAGGAAATAAATCTATTATAGCAAAAGGCCTTTTAAGAAATATGAGACAGTATGTCTTAGATAATGATAATGAAGGTGGAACAGTAGGGTTAATAGCTAACTTTCCTTTTAATGACAATGGAGATGATCCATATCATACTATTAATGGTTGTGCTGATAAAAAAGGAGATGCATATGGAAAAGTATCTAGGAAAGATTTTTATACATTCCATTCTCCTGAAACATCTTTTAACAGAGTTTATTTAAATCCTTTTGAAGTAAGAAGCTATGGTGTTAGTAGCGGTAAGTCATTAGGTAACTTTGTTGTATCAGAAGAACATCCTGGCGCAAAACTTCTAAGAAACTTTTCAGCTATTATAGCAGCTATTATTGGTGCAGGTTATGCTATACAACAACTGCGTGGTGAAAGAGTTGTTAAAATGAAAGAAGCTAAAGTAAAGTCTGTAGCTAAAGATCCAGGACCTATCTATGATAATAAGAAAAAAAGAAAAGATAATATAAAGCATGGACAAATAACAGAACAAGGGTTTACTGTTAGTGGAGGAACAGAAGCATATACAACAGGTACTGGTGGATTAACAGGTCTTTTTGTTGATGTTGATGTAACAACTACTACATATGGTTTAAGTTATGGTCCTCAAATTATAACTCAACAGCAAAGTGATTTTGGAGGAACACAAGAAGATGACAATGATTGGAATCATGGTTTTGGTGGTGATCATAGATTAGAAAAAGGGCAGACAGATTCTCCAAATAATGAATATTTTGAAGCAACTGGTGATCAAGCTGCTGGAGCACAAACTGCAGATGATACAGTGGGAGGTGCTATAGTAGGACAAGCAGGCACTACTCCTGATGGTGCAGCTTATACTTATCCTAGTGGTGCAACAGGTGAAGCACCATCAACTAATATTCTGCCTCTTGTAGGTAGGGAATCTCAAATGACTTTTGGTTCTATTGCAGGTCCAGGTGCTTCGGAAGAAAGATATATGGATGAAAGTAGAAAAGCACAGCAAGAAGTTGCAAAAACTGTTCCTGGTAGTGAAGGTCCAGAAAAACAAGTTGAACATAAAGGTAGTAGATTTAAATCATTACCTGGTGCAATAGAAATAGCACAATCAGTTATGTCATTTTTAACTTTGATGGCAGATGGTGGACAAGTTATAATTGATCTAATTTATAACATGGCTAGTTATCAGCAACATGCTATTAAATATAATGGACATGGTTTTTATGTTGCTAACAATTCACCTTCTGGTGGAAAATATAGTGTAACAGATAATTTTAGAGCTACTATTGATAAGGCAAGATATGTAGCTGATAGTTTTCAAAATATAGATTCAACACATAAAGTAAATAATTTATTTAGACCAAAGACAGTAGTTATTAAAACTGGAGATGATGATGATGGTACAAATTTAACATTACCAGAAAATTGGGGTGCGGGTGTCACTGATAATTCTAGATTCTTAATGAGTGAGGCTATACCATCTTTTAATGATGATAATACTGGTGACTTTTTTGTTAGACGTGTTGCAGCTCACTACGGAGGTTTAAAAGTTAACTTTGATAATCAGTATGGACAAATAGATGGTATTAGACAAATACCAATTAGAGGTTGTATAGATTATTTTGATCCTGAATATGATTCTAATATTAACGTAATTAACATAGATACTGAAACAGCATTTTCTACTCAGTTATTATTTGGTGGTGATTGTTATATTGCAAGATATACAGAAAAGAGTATAAAACCATTCTTTTGGGATTTCTTATATGAACAACCTGATGGTTTTCCTTATAACTATAAAATGAGACAAAACTCTCCATGTCCTATGTTTTGGATGAACACAGAAAAGTATGACATGTCTGCTTTTGTTGCTCCATTAATAAATTTAAATTTTGATTTTTCTAATGATGGTGGATTTGGTACTGGTGCTCCTTTACCATCTGGTTATTATAATTTAGATGTAAGTGCTAATAATATAGATGATGATGATGAAGGTGGTGGTGCAGGAAATGATTCTTTAGGTCTAGGTGGATTATTTGTACATAAAAGAGGCTATATGTATACACATTCTAATGGTATACAAGACTTTTTTGTTGAGTCAGAGTTAAACATGGCACTTAGAGATTGGGAGGATAGAGATGGTGAAAGACATTATGATTGGTTAGAGAATACAGATATTAAAGGATTGTTTGATGCTAAGATAATTAAGGATGGTAATTTTTATAAGTATGATACGTCACTAACAAAAAGTAAATTATTTTCTCAGCTTATATCTTTTGGTGTAATACAACCTAGAGACTATGATCCTATTACTGCTGAGAAATGTTATACACATTATCCAAAGAGGTTAATGTATTCATTACAAGCTCAGAAAGAAGCTAAGTTAGATTTCTGGAGAGTATTCTTACCTAACAATTATAAAGACTTTAAAAATCAAGTAAATGTAATTAAACCTATATCTAAGAATGGAGCTATAATATTTTTCCCTCATTTATCTCCACAAATGTTTCAAGGTGTAGATCAATTAACTACAGATCTAAACACTAAAATTACAATTGGAGATGGTGGATTATTTTCTTCTATACCACAAACAAATGTAACTAATGCAGATTTACCACATGAATATGGATCATGTGAAAGTGCAAGAAGTGTTATTAATACTCCTTCAGGTTTATTTTATATATCACAAGCACAAGGTAAGGTATTCCAATATGGTGGTCAAGGTATAACTAACATTGCAAATAACGGAATGAAGCAATGGTTTAATAAATACTTACCATCTAGACTATTAGCATCATTCCCTGAAATAGAACAACTTGATGAAATAATTGATAATCCGGTAGTAGGTGTAGGATGTCAGTCTGTATATGATCCTAACTATGATATTGTTTATTTCTGTAAAAGAGACTTTGAACCTATAAATCCTGATTGTATGGCATACCAGCCAGGTGTAGGTTTTATTTATAATGAAGTATTATGTAATGGTGGTAATATAGAAGATGCATATGAATATGAATGTCCACCTGATACTGAGTTAATACAAAATGATGAAGGTGAGTTTGTATGTCAGTGTACAGATACTATATATCTTCAGTCAAGTTTTACAGAAGGCTTTACTCAATATGAAGGAGGATGGGTTACACCAGAACCAACACCATGTCCATTAGATATTATTGTATCAGTTGATGCTTCTCAAAGTATAAGTGAAAATTCTAATGAAGATGATATGCGTCAATTACTTCTTGGTCTTGTAGGTCATAAAGTAGAAGGTGGTGTTGTAGTTGTTGATGAAGACAATCCAGGATTTAGACCTGGTATAGAAAGCGGTGATGTAAGAATTGGTTTTGTAGGTTGGTCATATAGACAAATTGGAATGACTACCTTTGCTGGAGATCCATATACTCAAGTTGATGGACCTAGTCCTATGCAAATGTTACCATCAATAAATGCCGCATTAAATTGGATAGATAACTATTATCAATCATTAAATTTTAATGCTGGGTTAACAAATCATGCTGCAGGATTATGGGATGGATTAGATATGCTTTATAATCCAGGATGGGACATTGATGGTCAAACTTTCCAACCAGATTATAATTCTGACGTACAACCTAGCTATGAACATGCTAGGCTAGGTGTGCAAAAATTATTAATTTTTGTAACTGATGGTTTAGGTAATATTGGTAATAGTCCATCAACATCAGCACCTCTTGCAGATGCTGGTGTAATGGTAGATCTTCCAAACAATCCACCATTTCAACATACTCTTAGACCTAATTTAACATTTCCTGGAAGTAGTGATTTACAAAATAGACAATTAAATAATGCAGTGGATGATGCATGTAAGTTTGATGGAAATATGGGTGGTTGTGATTTAGAGGATTATATAAGAGGCTGGCAAATAAATGGATTTATGGATCAGAATGAAATTTCTGATGCTAATGATGCTGCGGGTATTGATGATACAGATGCACAATATGCCCGTACTGAAACTGTACGTTTTAAAGGTTTAGATGGTGGGTATGTTGGTAGAGGAAGATGTAAAAATCATTTAGATCAATATTATGCGGTTGATGCTGCTGTAGGTATTGTTATTCCTACAAGTCCTTTTGATTATTCAGTTGATGAATATGGTGAAGAAGGTAAGATATATACTACACCTGTAATGGGTAGTAATTGGGCTCCTTATTCTGAATGTGATGAAGGACCTTATGGTATTAGTACAATTGCTGATAACACTGATCCTTCTGCACTTGGCAGTGAGTTAGCTGTTTGGTGGAATAATTTTGTTATTGGAGATATAAATGGTACAAACCCAATTGCATCAGATAATAGAAAAGTTATTTATCAGGAACAAGAGGTAATTGATAAGTGGGGAGAACTTACCGTGTATCCTATATATCTTAAAGCTGCAGGTGATGGTGCTGTTACTTCTCAAGAAATAGATTACTTTGAACAATATGCATCACATCCTAAAAGTCAAAATGTAGCAACAGGTAATTTTAATAGTGATGCTATTAGAGATATGATAGATGGATTAGTACAAAGATTTTGTCCACCACCAGAAAGATACTGGGATCCAAATTTAAATGAAGTTTATGTTGATGGCACACTTGTTGTACCAGATTGTCCACCAGGCTTTGAAGTAATAGATAGTGTAGGACTTACAGATACACCAACATCAATTACATGTGGTTGTACTTTAGTTACAGAACCTGAAATAACAATATCTGGATCAGTTGTTTCTTTAGATGATCCTGAATATTTTAGAGATGTATCATGGACAGTAAGTTATGATCCTAAGATACAAGGTTGGTTATCATTCCATGATTGGCATCCTGAGCTTACGCTACCAAGCTTGAATCACTTCTTAACAACTAAAACAGGGCCAGCAGAAACTCCGCATTGTCCAGACGGATATTTCTTTAATGAAGATGGAGAGAATGCAGGTTTATGTTGTCAAGATGAACAGTATAGCCAATTAGCAGATAACTCATTAGAGTATGGAGAGTTTACTTATAATGAAGATAGTAATACAACATATACACCTGGACCAGTTGATTTTGATACAATATGGTATAGAAGCAGATTACAATGCATCATAAGAGCTGCCTCTGAACTTTGTAATAACTCTTATGTAGCAGGAATAGTTAATAGTTTTCCTCAGTCAGCAATGGGTGTATTATTTAGAGGACCACAACCGATGAACGTTGATCTTCCTGGACCTTTATGTATGCAATTTGGACACAATTGGGAGTTTGCAACTGATTCTAATATTCCAGTAGTTGGTTTAACTATGCTTCCAGAGAGCGATCCTGCTTGTCCTCCTTGTATAGGTCAAAGTTTAGCTGATTGTGCAAATCCAGCTACTACATGGTTTGACGGTTTTAATGTTCCTTTTTTTGGCTCTGGACCAGAAAATATATCAGATCAATGGGCTGCTACTGGAGGACATCCACCTGCTCCTCCTGGTGAGTCTTCATATACTGGTCTTCATTCAGGAGATGCTGTTTATACTGGTGCAGCTGGAGTTGCATACCCTAGTTTACCTGATGAAGGTCTTGAAGCAGGAAATACATATGTTGCTAAAGTATGGTTAAGAACTATACATAGAAGATATAACTCTAGTGGAGTAGACACTGTAGGTTGTGGTGGTCCATTTTGTAGTCCTGCTGGTAATATATGGGGTTTTCAAATGGGATGGGGCAGTCCTGCTTTCTTTAAAATTATTGGTGGTAATGGTAGTTTTGGAGCTGGTGAAATAGGTGATGATAGTTATGATGTCTTAGATAATATTAATCCAAATAATGAAGTACTAGCGCAGATACTAGTTAATGATGAGAATTCAAATAATTTTGATCCAGATAATATTGCAGATAGATTTGATTGGGTTGAATATGAATTTACATTTACTCCAACACAAGATTTTGAATGTGTAGCATTAGCTTGTCAAATAGGTCCAGATCCTGTAGGTCCTTATGATGGTTTTGTAATGGCAAGTAATTTCCGTATTTATAGAGCTCAGGAAGGTACAAGTACAACTACTGTAACTGTTACTTGTGATTGTGAAGAGGGTTATGAGATGGTAGATAATTTAGGTAATCCTACAGATATTTGTAGAGAAACAAATCAATGTGTTAAGGTTGTATGTGATTGTCCTGAAGTTGATGGTAATACTCCTGTTTCACAAGAAGGTAACTGTGATACTTTAAAAGAATATTTAGGTATAAATACAAACCCACTACCACTTACATGTTATTATGATTTTGTTAGTTGTGTTGAGCCAAGTTTAGAAATAGGAGGTATATGGAAACATAATGTGCGTTGTGATTTATTTGCAAACTATTATACAAAACAATATCCTTGGGAAATAGAATTAGTATCTTCAATGGGACAAACTGTTGAAATGTTAAGAAGTGTAGAATACCAATTAGAAGTATTTGATTATATTACAAACTATGCAAAGGATGCTACTGGTAATGACATCTTAGAACAACCATTAAATTTAAATTGTGAGGATAGATATCAAGAATTATTTTACAACTTTAATGAAGCTATTGTATCTAACAATGAACAAATATCAGGACTGTTAAAATTAGAAATAGAACCTACTAACCCACCATTAATTACAACATATCCTATTATTGGTGCTTCAGATATAAGAATACTATACAGTAAAGTAGAACAACTATTTAGATTTGATCAGTTCTGGGATATAACGGATAACAGAAATATTGCAAGAACGCAATATATAACACAAATGAATGGGTATATTAGAGATCTTAATGAAGAGAATATTAATTATGATAAACCTGAACTACAAAGAAAAAAGTTTAGAAATTATTTTAATAAAGTATTATTAAGAAGAATGCCTATTGAAGCAGGTTATGATAATGATGGAAATGTTATTTATGAACCAGAAACAAAAAAGATGTTGCTTAAATTAGTTAATACAAAATTAAACCACTCATTTAGATAATGAAAAGATATAGTAAACACGGATATAAAAGAAATAGTAAAGATAAGAACAGACCTTATAATATAATAGACTCTGGTAGAATTACTATGAAGGATGTAGACTTTCCTGTTATGGGAGTAGATAACTTAGGTAATAGTAAAATTATGATGCCAGGTGGTGAATATATATTCCCAGGCAATGAAGTCTTTGAAGTACCATTAGCACAAAATGGTTTAGATTTGTCAGGTCAATTAGATCCTGTAGAAATCAATACAGATGGTATGCGTAGACCTTTAAGAGTTTATCCAAATCCTATACCATCTGATTATGTATTAGAAAATCCTGAGTTAGATCCTATGAGTTTAACTCCAAGAAATTATATTACAGATAGAATAGAGTATTGGACAGATCCTAATTCTTTGGCAAAAGAAAGATTTGAGGCTGAGCTAACTGATGATTTTATACTACCTAAAGATTTTTATGATGATAAAGAAGAGGTTCTTTCAAGGATTGAACCTTATGAGCAAGATGAAGATTTTTATGAAGCAAGAAATTTATTTGTTCCTAGTCTTTCTAATATTGCATTTATTGACATGACACCTAATCAAAAGAAAGCACATAATCTTTTGTTACAGTGGCAAGAAGAAAATCCTGGTGTAGATTATTTAGATATGTTAGACTATCCAGAAAAATATGGATATGAGGATACATCAGCTATGTTTGCAGATAATCCAATACTAAATAGGATGAGATGGTTGTTTTATGATGATCCTGAAGCTTCTCCTTCTTCTTCAGCATCTACTTTAAAAATTGGTAAAGAACAATATGAAGATCATAGAACTTTGATGGCTATATTGGATAGAGATGAACAATTTCAATTAGGTGATAGAGTAAATGAAGAATCAATAAGAAAAGCATTGTTAAAAGTTGGTGAAGATCCTGATGATCCTAAATGGGATAATGTTTTAGGTCTTATTACTATGAATCCTGATATGCATGAAATATCAGATAATGTATATGATACTGAATCTGATTATAATACTACACTTGCTCATGAAATAGGACACATAGGGAGAGGAGACTTTTTATCAGAAAGAGATAAACAGATACTTGATACATTTAATAGATCTGGTTACAATTTAGATGAGTTTGATGGTGCAATAAGTAAAGACAAGGAACCCACTGATCATCATTGGGATTCAGAAGAAGCTTATGTAGATATCACTGCTATAAGACAAGATATGCTTGACAAAGGTATATATGATTATAGAACTGAACAAATGACTGCTGAACATTGGAATGAGTATTTAAATTCATATGGGGATCAACCATATCCACTTGTTTTACAAAGAACAATTGAAAGATATAGAGTTCCTGATAATGAAAATCCAGATAAGAATATTCAATATATTAATAATACTGTTGCAGATGCTGAAGAAATAGAAGATGATATAAATATGGGTTATGCTCAAGATGGTGGTGAAAGAACTACAGCTTTAAGAAATTTTATATATGATAAAAAAAGGAATAAACCTTTTGCACAAAATGGAGGGCAACTAAAAAAGTTTCAACTAGGAGGACAGGATTTTTCATTAGATGATCTTGATTTCTTTGGAGATGCTACTGCAACTAGTGGTTTCCAAAATAAAGTAAAAAAACCAGAGTTTCCAGAACCAAATATAAAAGATCTATTTATTGTAGAAGGTACACAAGATGCATATTTTCAAGAATTAAATGCACTTCAAGAAGAAATGCAAAATCTACAATATTTATTAACTATAGCAGAGCAAGAACGTAAAAATAAAGAAATATCTAAGTCAGAACCAGAAAACTATATAGATGATAGTATCTATAATGTAGTTGATCCTAGTGGAGGATTGGGACCTAATATAGTTAATTTACCCAATCTTGATTTACCTGAGTCTAAGAGTCAAAAAGAATTACAAATAGAATCAGAAATAGCAAAGTTATCAGAAAGAGGTCAAAATCTACATAGTCAATATATAAAGGAAGAGTATTTATTAAATCCACAAGATCCTAATTCTTTTTATCATGATTATTATTTACAAGAACAAAAATATATTGCAGCAGAAAAAAGAGCATATAGTGATTATATGTGGCATAATTATGGTATAAACACTAATCCTAATGAAACATCTTTTAGAGCACCAAGTAGATATTCAGAACAACAAAGAAACATTCCTAAAGTAGATAATAGTTTTAGTATTTACAATGCTCCTAATTGGCAATTTATGATTGGAGCATCACCAGGTTTAAGAGGTATGCAACAACAAGCGCAAATAACAGGAGATTGGAGTGCGTTTAATCAAGTAGCGGCAGACTTTAGCCCAGTTAATCCTGATAATTTATTGATGGGTCTTTTTAGTACACCACTTCCTATATTAAATTATGGTGTAAACATTGGAAAGCTTGGAAGAATACCAGGCATAACAGATGATTTTATAGCACCTTTATTTCAAAAAGGTTATCAAGGAGCTAAGACATATATACCAGGAGTTAAGCATTTAGATGATATAATAAAAGCTGCTAATTCAAATAAAAATACAATATATACACCTGAGACAATGTTTTACAGGAATGGTAATGTAGTAGGGTTGAGACCTAATCTTCAAAGACCGCCTGCATTTAGTAAAGAACAATGGAGACAGTTACAAACTTTAGAATGGGATATAGCTAATTTACGTAAGGCTTATCCTAAATTAGATTTTACTAAAGTTATAGATGATATTACTACAGGACCAAGTGTAAACAATTTAAAAGCTTTATCTTCTACTACATCATCTGTTACTACTGTGCCTTCTAGTGTTGCAACTACTACTGTAAATCCAGTACAACAAGTAGTAAATACTTCAATAGCTGCACCTTTAACAAGTGTTTCTGTACAGTCACAATATCAGCCAGTAAGTTCAAATACAAGAACTTTTGATTTTGGTAGTAATTCTGTAAATGCAGAAAATATGCGTAATCTTTCAGAAATGTCTGCAAATATTCCTAATCAGTCTTTAATGTTTGATCCAGAAACTAATAGTATTTTGCTAAAACCAGTTGCTCAAAATAGTTTACAATTAAAATCATTACAAGATCCTAAAGGAATTCAAACTAAAAAAGATGGTACAGTAAATATTAAAACTCTACAATCTTGGATAAAAAAACAATCTAAGGGTGATCAAATTTATTTAAACAGAGTGCTTTCAGATCCAAAGTATAAAGACAAAAATGTTATACCTTTTTATGATTTTAGTGCTGATGTATCTAATTCTATTATACCTTTAAATAGAGTTGTAAATACAGGAAATTTGAATAGGGATTTGGGTTATCCTAATGATAGATGGGTTGATTATTATTATAATAATATTTATGATGATCGGTTTTATGGTAATATTAAACCAATTACTATGTCATTTCAAAACAAAACTGAACTGGGTTATGGAGACACTCATTTAGGTGAAGATGAGGCTGTAGGTAAATACAATTTAGGATGGATAAGAGGAAATTTTTTTAAAGAGAATCCAGAATTATTTACATTAAATGAAATACAATCTAATTGGGCAGCTAATGTATCTGAAAATAAATATACTAGTGAACTACATCCAAGTGAAAAAGCTCTTATGAGTGGTGATGTTGATGCTATAAATAAGGTAATCAGACGGCAGGGAATGGCTATGACAAGTGCAAGAAATCAAGTAGAAAAGTATACTCAAATGCTTGAGGATATTAAAAATGGAATACCTACTGATATATCAAGTTTAGAAGTATATAAAAATCAACTTATAGGCAGTGGAGATTCTGATGTTAGTGAAACATATACATATGATAAAATGTTTGCTGATAGTGAATCAACACCTAGACTTAAAACAGCAGAAGTTACTTCTGAGTTAGAAATTTTAATAAAGAGTGCTCAAAAGCATTATGATACAATGGTATCTGACTTTAAGGTATTACAGTCATCTAATCAAAATAAAGATTTAAAAAAGATTCTATCTGAAAAAAATGCACTTACGAAAAGAATGTTTGGAGAGACTGTGTTATATGCTGCAGAGAATGGTGCTACAACTTTTAGATTTCCTACAGTTGGAACAGCAGCAAAGTTTCAAGGATGGAGTAGACAAGAAATTGCTGACTATGAGGACTTAATAAAAAATAAAGAAAATGCACTGGCGCTTCTAGATAGTCAATTTGCTGGTGGTATGCGTTTGTATGGTCCTGACCAGAACATAGGTGAGCTTCAACATGAAATTATAGGAGCGGGTGGTGCTAGATTTTTTACACCATTAAAAAATGAATACGCTGTTTTAGATGAGAATGGCGTTCCATTAAGAAGTGAGAAATCAGGTAATTTTTATGTAACTAATAATGCATTTAAAAATGAAACATCTAAAATGCTGGCTGATCATCAGAAGAAGTTAGATAATTATATGGACACAAGAAGGAGTCAAAAAGAAGAATTTGGCATTGGTAGTTTAAATTATAGTGACACTGAGATAGCTGAAGCTAATCGTTTAATGTATGCATTATATCAAAAGAATCCAGACTTACTTACAGGGAGAAAGACAAGAGGAGTAATTCCAGGAAGAGAGCAAAATGAAGGTATGTTAATAATGGGAGAAGAGCGGTCTGATCTTCCAGGATTACCAGCAAGAGAACCAACGGTTGATAGAGGTGCAGGTTGGAATCAACCTTATAGAGAAGAAGTTTATCAAATGGAAGAGCAGTTAGGAAGAACTCTTAATGAAGATGAGTTTTTTAAAATTATGGATAAGTATACTACAGTACAAGGGGATGGTATGTATGCTGGTACAACACAATTTATTAAGTTTTATGGACCTGGAGAGCGTTTTGGGAAAACACCAACTCATGATGAGGAAATGGAACTTTATAATAACTATAATTTTCTTAAGAGTAGACCAGAAAGAGATCTTAAAGAGTTTAATCTTGAGACTGATAATTCAGTTGCAAGTATAAAAGGTTTGCAAGAAAGAGAATTAAGGGAAACTTTTTATCAACAACCTTTAATACAAATACCAAAACAAGGAGGTGGTTATGAAACTGTAGATAATGATGGTCTTAATGAATACTTTAAATCACTACAAGAAAGAACAATAGATCCAAATGACCCTACTATATATAAAGGACAAGAGCCAATAGCAAATAGATATAAAAGTATGCCAAAGTATGCAAGAAATTTATTTGGTAATGACTTACAGTTAAAAAAAGTTACAGATGCATATGGCAATGAATGGTGGGAGTTTGATATACCACAATCAGTTTATGATGGTCAGTATATGTTACCACCACATAAGTTAGGAGGACAAGTTTATCAAGAGGGTGGAGAAAATAGCTATATAAAAGGTTCTTCAAATGATCCTAATATATATCCGGATAAAGAATTTAATTGGTACAATCCTATGGATTGGTATAGGTATAGTAAATCAGGGGATCCAAAAGAAATACTACAAAATGCACGTAGTGAAGGTTTTGAAGCATGGTTTAATGTTTTACCAGATCATTTAAAGAATACTAACTATTATAATTTAAAAGGAGCTTTTGATGCTGGTTTAGATCCTATTTGGATAGATGATCAAGAAGAGTATCATATGCAAAGTAGAGATCCTAAAACAGGTAAATTATTTAAGTATGAAGATCATCCAACTTTTAATTTATTAATTCAAGGAGAAACTGATCAAGGTAATATTATATGGTATGATGATAGTGGACAGTTTTATTCTGGTAAACCAGAAATATATCAAGAAGATGGAGTTCCTGAAGGAATGCATGCTTTTGATGAGTATAGTGATCAATATTTTATGGACTACTTGCAGTTTGTAGAAAACTCTTATAAGAGAGGTTATGATATGCATAGAGGTGTATGGATCCCATTTAAAGGTGAAAATTCAAAAGGTAAGAAAGAAAAGTTTTATACTGTAGGATATGGACACACTCTTTCAAAAGATGAATATAAACAATATAAAAAAGGTGTTTCACAAGAGAAAGTAGATGAATGGTTACAAGAAGATATTGATGAAGCTCAAAGAAAATTAGATACAAGATATGGAGATGAGTATTGGTATCAAAACCTACATCCTAGAGAAAAGGCAATACTATTAGATATTGAATATAATGTTAGAGGTGGTATGAACTCTTTTCCTAAATTAAAAGAAGCTCTTGAGACTGGAAATAAAACTTTATTATTAACTGAATTTTGGAGAGACTTTCCAGGTGGTAAAGATAATCAAAGAAACCAAGAGTTTCTTAAAAGGTTTGTTAGACCTGTTTCTAATATGTATAAATATAATAAGAAACAGCGTGGTGGTGAAATGCAACAAGATAAGAAATGGAACAATAAAAGAGAAAGACTTCATCAACAATTAAAAAAGTATCAAGAAGGTGGTAGTATATCTCCATTTGCTATGGAGGAGTTGCAAAGTTTAGGGTTAGTAGAAGCTGCACGTGTAGATAATACAAGAGTAGTTATGCCTGAAAGACCTGTTGATTTTATGTCATTAACACCAAAGTCATCAAATAATCAAGAATATGATGGAAGATTATTTAGTGCAGGAGCTACATATATAGATAATGAAGATGATGATGAAGAAGAAGAAGAGGAAGAAAACAATGAAGAAGAAAACAATGAAGAGAATGAAGAAGGAAATGATGAAGGCATAGAAGAAAATGATGAAGAGGATGAAGATGAACAAGATGAAGATAAAGGAAAAGAACCAAATGTTGTTGAAGTAGATCCGGTAGAAACTAAATCATATAATGTAGATGATGGTCCTTATGGAGATTTTGATTATTATGACCCTCAAGATGATGAGGATGATGATAATGATTATTATAGTTCATTTCCATCTGGTAATGAGCCCAATCCACAAACAGGTAATCTAGATGTTTCTAATTTTAATTTTGAGTATAGAGTTCCAATAGCACAAGATTTTACTTCTGATATTTTAGCTAGAGAGATTAGCGGATCTAATTTTGGTGAAGCACCACAACGTTTAACATTTGAAGATCTTCAGGTTAGATATGGAGATTTTAATCCTGCAAGAATGCAGAAAGCAAAATATGGAAAACAAGTTTCTAATGTTAAGAAGAAGACTTTGCAAAAAGATAAATAGTTTATATGGCTATAATTTAGTATATTAATATATATAGTAGACTTTTTTTAAAATGAGATTTAATAACAAAAACATGACTCCAGGACAATACATTAAGATGTATAGAAGTGGTGGTAGTATTAAAAGATACCAAGACGGTAGTGAGATGGATCCTGGCATGTATGATCCTGAAGCAAACATATATTCTCCAAATTGGCAAATGGATGAAAATGTTCAACTATATGAAGAAGATGTAGAAGAAAATGTTAATCCGCAAGCATCAGAAGTTGTATGTCAAATGTGTGATAATGGCAGTCCTATAAATCTACCAGCTAATCCAGATGGTACATGTCCTCCAGGTTCAACAGTTGAT
>TARA_R100001591_G_scaffold63108_1_pt1 | contig 42355 bp, 29 predicted proteins | sample TARA_R100001591 | Tara Oceans TARA_R100001591 (sample SAMEA2622725) | marine metagenome | biome: marine biome (ENVO:00000447); feature: surface water layer (ENVO:00002042); material: "saline water (ENVO:00002010), including plankton (ENVO:xxxxxxxx)" | depth 5 m
ATGCTCAGGTTGAATTTGCAGCTTTCAATAAAATCTGGAGATCTCAGGTGGGTTCAGTTGCAGATGCAAGAAACTGGGACGACCCCGTAAACTGGTCTTCCGGAAGCGTGCCACTTTCAACTGATAAAGTTCTTATACCCGCAAACCCATCCGTTGGTAATCAACAGCCTGTTGTGGATGTTACCAATACTACTGTTGCCCAAATATCGATCGAAACCAGCGCTACTGTTACTGTTTCCGGAGGGGTCAACTTTGTCGTAACCAATGAAGCATCCGGAGGGGGAAAAATACTTGGGAGTAATGCCGATTCTTTGACTGTAGGTGGAAATCTGGATTTACTTGATATTACTCTGGGAAATGTGATTCTAAACGGTTCCTCAAAGCAGATCGTAACAAGCCCTAATGATTTTGTAGATCTTGAACTAGACAACTCTGCAGGTGCTGATTTCTCCTCGGACCTGACTGTAACCGGAGATTTAAACCTTACAGATGGTACTTTGTTTATACCAACCGGGAAAAACCTTATTGCCAATTCGAAAACCTATGGACCCGGTGGATCTTTAAGATTTCAGAGAAGAATTTCTGGAGTAAGAGGTTGGAGAATAATTTCATCTCCTGTTAACACAACTTATGGAGATTTCCTGGATGGAACTTTAACTCAGGGATATACCGGTTCAACATTAGGAAATGCAGCTCTGGATAGTCTGCAACCCAATGTATTAACATATCTGGAAACTGTAGTTGGTACTGATAACCAAAGATACCGTGCTCCTTCTAATGCCACACAATCTGTGTCTCAGGGGCAAGGAGTTTTTGTGTTCGTCTTTGGAAATATTGCTGCAGATTCCCGATACAATGATCCGCTTCCTGATACACTTGATGTTGAAGGTCAGGAATGGGAAGGTGACGGTACAGAAGTTGATTTTGGAATTACTTACACTGCTGCAGCTGATACCGGTTGGAACCTGATCGGAAACCCATTTGCTGCTACTATTGATTGGGATGATAATACCAATTGGACAAAAACTAATGTTGAAAACACTATCTATGTTTGGGATCCTTCGGCAAACGGTGGAAATGGGGAATATTTGACATGGAACGGAACAACCGGAACTCTTGGCGGTGGTCTGATCTCCCCTTTTCAGGGATTTTGGGTAAAAGCCAACGCTGTAGCTCCTGTTCTTAAAGTAAATAAAGAAGTTAAAACAACAGGCGGTAGTTTTCTCCGCAAAGAAAATACAGAAGGGCAAAACGATCCTCAATTGGAGCTTTCTTTGAAAGCAGATGGATTAAACAAGAAAACAAATATTATGTTTTCCAATAGCGCCAGAAAGTCAAAAGACAACAGCGACGGTTATCGTCTTCTTCCTTTTTCATTAACACATTTAGAGCTTCATACTTTTCTGGAAGATGGTACAGAACTAGCTATTAATAACTTACCTCTTGACTTCAATTCCAGATATAAGATTCCGTTACATGTTGCAGCATATCGAGATGGAATCCCTGTTTCAGGTGAAATGGAACTTGTTTGGAGTGGACTTAGAAATATTCCTGATGATTGGATAATTACCTTGATCGATAATGACACTCAGGAAGAAATCAACCTAAAGGAACAAAGTTCTTATACTTTTAATCATTCAACAAAAGCTAAAATCTCTAAAACAGATCCATTTTCTCCAAGTTTTAAGTTGAAATCAAAAGGCAGAAGCACTTCAGAAAGTGCCCGGTTCACTCTAAAAATAAGTACAGAACAAATTGAACTCGAAGTTCCTGAAGAAGTATTTTTGGCTCAAAACTATCCAAATCCTTTTAATCCTAGAACTACTATTCCATTTGGTATCGACGAAGATGCTGATGTAAGTATTATTGTATATGATATACTTGGAAGAAAAGTGCATACTTTGGTCAATAAAAGGCTTACAGCAGGTACCTACGATGTCACTTTCAACGCCAATCACCTTGCCAGTGGAGTTTATTTTTATCGTTTAATCACTGATTCAAAAGTACTTGTGGAAAAATTCACTTTAATTAAGTAATAACTTCCTCCTATTCAAAAAGGGTTAGAATTACCTAATCCTAGTTTACTCATTAACGTTTAGTAGTATATTAGTCTATCTGTTACAAGCATTTAATCCGGCTTTATATGTAGATATGACAAATCTTTCAATCAAATACCTTTTCATATCTGTAGCGCTTTTTTTGGGTCTTAGTGAGATAGCAATTGCTCAATTTGGGTCCTTTGCTGAAAGGAAGAAGTTTAATATAGAAAGCGACAGTGTAAATGGAGCTTCAGATCTAATAAATTTTCCGGTTCTGGTAAACGTAACTTTACCATCAGGAGATGTGGAAAATGCAAATGGATTTGATATTGCTTTTACAGCTACTGATGGAACTACACAGCTGGACCATGACCTTGAATCTTATGATTCCGGTACCGGCGAACTTGTAGCATGGGTCAGGTTCCCTTCTTTAAGTGCCACAACGGATACCCAATTTTATATCTATTACGGTGACTCGGGGATTACTACTGATCAAAGTACTTCCGATACCTGGAACTCAGATTACCAACTGGTAATGCATATGGATGGTGGTGCTACAGAAGATGACGCAACTTCTAATGCTAATGATGGTACCGAAAATGGGACGGGCGGAATTCCAACAACTGCAGGTATAATCGGTGACGGTCGCGATTTTGAACGAGGTGATTCTGACTTTATCTCAGTGCCGGATGATAATAGCTTAGATATTACCGATGAAATTACAATTTCATTCTGGTATAACCCGGAATCTACTAATGCTCCGGATATGGTTACAAAGGGAACTAATACTTCTTATGAAGCCACAATCAGAGGTGGACCCAGAATGCAGTTCAAAAAAGAAGGGGGCTCAAATTTAACTGCTTCAACTTCTTTTAATTTAGCTACTTCAACATGGTACTACCTAACTTATGTTCAAAGTACTTCAGGAAGAACTATCTACCAAAATGGAGTACAGGTTAACAGTGATTTAAACTCAACAGCTTTTTCCACAAACGGAGACGCTCTTCAAATTTCCAGATCAGGTGATGCCGCTGACGGGATCATCGATGAAGTAAGAATTTCAGATGTAGATAGATCAGCGGATTGGATTGCAACAGAATATAGCAATCAATTGAATCCATCAACCTTTATTACAGAACTTGACGATCTGCCCAGCCTACAGAATATTGAATCAACTGCAGAAACCTATACTGCGGGTGGTTCAGCAATATTTATTACATCTGATTTAACTATTGGAAGTCACCCCACTGTTACAACATTAGATAGTGCCGTAATTCAAATATCTAACAATCTGGATAATCCTGATGATCAACTTGGCTTTTCTGATCAACTGGGAATCACCCGGACATATACGGCCTCTACGGGAAAACTTTTACTCTCAGGAACTACTTCTTTAGCCAATTACCAAACTGCCCTTAGAGCAGTTACTTTCAGTAGCCTTGCAGGAACTCCAAGCCAGCTCACAAGAACGGTTTCTATTACGGGGTACAATGGCTCATCAGCTACAAACACTCCTGTCAGAGATATTGATATAATCATCGCATTAACAGATTTAACTACCGACATTTCAAACATCGTTTTTCATTTTGATGCACAAGATCTGGATGGAGACGGCACCCTTAATTCTGCCGAGGGCTCTCCCCCAACCAATAATTCTTCTGTTACTTTATGGGGAGATCTCAGCACCAACAACTTTGATTTTACTACAGGTACTGCAGCTTTATTTGATTCTCTTGGCTTTGGAGAAAGAGGTGCAGTTGAATATGATGGATTAGATGATGAACTCCAAAAAGGAGCAGAAACATCTATAAACAATAGTGTTTTCAGCCAAAAATCGTTTGCTTTTACTTTCAGAACCGGGAATGATGTTTCAGGTTTCCAAATAATTTATGAACAAGCCAGTGGTGCCAGAGGTTACAATTTTACTATAGTAGACGGTACTCTTTATGCACAAGCATACAGCCGTGGCGATGCCAATTGGGGAGGCGCAAATGGAGAAAGGCATCGGGTGATCGACCTTGGATCAGTACAACCAAACGAAAGCTACATTTTAATTGCATATCATAACTCGAATGAATGGGCAGCACAACTCAATAATGGTTTCCTGGAATCTTTTGATAACGCCGATGATATGCCCGCGGTTAGCGAAACAGTAGCAATAGGTGGGAATTCGGGTAACACTCGTCATCCAGTTACACTTGCAAATGAAAACGGTAATTTTAACGGACTAATCGTAGAATTTGCTTCCTGGAACACATCACTCAACGGCGGACAAAAAGCCAGTTTATATAACTACTTTAATGATAAGTGGGGTAATACGAATCCGGTTTTAGCAGGAATTGAAGGCACAAATATTGATTTTACAGAAGGTGATCCTGATACCCAAATTACAAATTCAATTACAGTAACAGATAGTGATCCCCATAATAATATGGATAGTGCCAAGGTGTCCATAACAACAAATTTTACAACCGGTCAAGATTCTCTGATTTTCACCAACACTCCGAACATTACTGGAAATTATAATGAAACTACAGGCGTATTACTTCTAACCGGAAGTGATACTAAAGCCAACTATCAAGCAGCACTTAGAGCTGTTAATTATAGAAATTCACAAATTAACCCTTCAGCAAATACACGCACTGTAGAATTTATTATTTATGACTGGGATGATGCTAGTAACACCGTTAGCAGAAACATTAACATTTCAGATCCTGCCGCAACACCTGTACTCGCTAATATTGAAAGTGGAGATTTAGCATACACAGAAGGTGATGGTGCGGTTTCTATAACTTCTGCCATTACGGTTTCTGATGTCGATGACACTAATATTGAAAGCGCAACTATAACTGTATCTGGCAATTACACGCTTGGTGAAGACTTTCTGGACTTTAACGATACTGGAAATATAAGTAGCAGCTTTACATCCGGAAGCGGGATATTAACCTTAACCGGCAGTGATACTAAAACAAACTATCAAACTGCATTAAGAGCTATTACTTATGAAAATACTAGTTCAGATCCTGTAAATCTAGACCGCACAATCTCTTTTGTAATAAATGATGGAGATAACAATAGTAATACTGAGACAAGAGACATCACTGTAGCTACGGTCAACTCAAAACCAGTATTAACAGCAATCGAATCTTCGAATCTTCCTTATCCAGATGCAGCTGTTCAGATTACTAATACAATTGAAGTTTCTGATCCGGACAATACCATGCTCGACAGTGCTTTAGTAGTTATTTCAGATAACTTTAAACCGGCAGAAGATTCTCTTATATACTCTACTTTATTCGGAATCACGGGAAGTTGGAATTCATCAACAGGAGTACTAAAACTAACGGGGTCAAACATTCTAAGTGATTATCAGGCTGCACTTCGTTCCGTTGATTATATCAATACAGCAACGATCGCTTCCGGTCCTGAAAGAGTAGTTAGTTTTATTGTTAGCGATGGAGAACTCAAGAGTGATTCGCTGAAAAGAACTATTGATGTAAGTCCTGTAGAGACCATTCCTGACCTCGAAGTATGGCTTCGAGCAGATGCCGGAATTTCTGAAGGTGATGGTGTTGCAGTAACAACTTGGGCAGATCAAAGTGGGAATGGGAATGATTATACCGGAACAGCGGGTTCAGGAACCTCTCCTACTTATGTAGCTAGTTCAGCATCCCTGAATAGCCAGCCTTCAGTAAGCTTTGTTGGAAACGGAGATCATTTTCTTGATAGTGATGGACAAACGAATTACATCAACAGTAATACTGAATTCAGCTTATTTATAGTTTATAAATCTGATGTTACCAATTCAGATAAAGGTCTTTTTATTGCAGACACCCCTTCCGGAGCTGATGAGATTTTAACCATCCGGTATGACGCTTCGGGAGCAAATGGTGGAGGATCATTTAATGACGTGGTAAAAACAGGTATTCTTGGAAATGATGCTGATAACCAATTAGAAAGTTTTTCTGATATCCAAACTACAGGTGCTCAAATAATAAGTTTACAGTGGGAAAGCGGTACAACCTACGACCTGTACGTTGATGGTATTTTAAATAATCCCAGTTCCGCAGCAGATCCACCTCCATCGGGAACAATAACCACTGCTACAACTGCATTGCTGGGTAAAGGAGGAAAAGACACCGGAAATAATAGCTGGGATGGCGAAATCGCAGAATTTATTTTTTATAGCCGTAGCATTTCTCAAACAGAGAGAGAAAGCATTGAGGATTATCTCGCCGATAAATATGATCAGGCCATACGAAAAATCACTCCTGCTACCGGGGGCGAAGCTATTTCTGCAGATGATGCAAATACAACTTATACATCTCTTACAGGTCCATTTGTTCAAGAAGGATTTATTGGTGAGTTTAGTTCTTCAGGAACGTTTGTTCTTGCAGCACCAACTGGTTATGAATGGAATACCGGGGGGACCATAGGTGTTACAGAGTCACCGGCTTTTGGTGGTTCTACAGAATTAGATGCATCTTTCACCAGCGTAACTGCTACTAATGTCACTTTTACAATTGATGCTGCTTCAACTAGTAATCCCGGACAATTGGAATTTACCGGGTTAGAAATCAGACCTACTTCCGGTACACTACCAAATACTGGAAATATCAATAACGCAGGAACTACGGGACAAGGAGGTGGAACCAATTACGGAACCATAACCATGATAGCCGGTGCTGCAGACAGTTTGGTATTTACTCAGCAGCCTACAACAACTTCAAAAGATTCGACCATCACTCCAGAAGTAAGGGTTCAGGTTGTAGATCAATACGGTAATGCCGTTAAAGTATCCGGTACATCAGTTGGTATTAATCTATTTGGCGGATCAGGAACACTCTCAGGCACGACTCCAGTAAATACTAATGCACTTGGTATTGCAGAGTTTGATGACCTAAGTATTGATGCGATAGGAACTGACACATTACAAGCTACAAGTGCTGGCCTCACTTCAGCATTAAGTTCTCCCTTTAATATTGTTAACGATGGGGTTCTTACCGAGTTCGTAATAGAACGTGTACCTTCCGGGAACATCAGCTCTAAATCTGCCGGGCAATCATTCAACATAAGAATTACCGGAGTAGATGGATCTGCAACTACAGTAACCTCTTTTAATGGAACTGTTGTAATCTCATCAAGTTGTACGATGGGCTCCGGACAAGGAACTACGGCAAGCTTCTCTTCAGGAGTCCTTACGTCACATACTGTTAGTATCGAAAGTGTTGGAAATTGTACTATTACAGCAACTAATTCATCAGGCTCTGAATTTGGAACCAGTAACAGTTTTACCGTTGGTGCTGGAGCTGCATCTGAAACAACCTCAACAATCACAGCTTCACCTACAGTAATTTTAAATGACGGAGTAAGTACTTCAACCATTACAGTTGATTTAAAAGATGAATTCGGGAATAATATTACTACTGGTGGAGACGCAGTAACACTATCCATCACTCCTACCGCTTTGGGTTCGCTTGGATCTGTAACTGATAATTTAGATGGAACATATTCGGCAACTTTAACTTCTTCGACCACCGCCGGAACTGATAATATTACAGGGACTGTAAACTCAGAGAACATTACGGATGACGCCGATGTAGAATATGCTGCATTCACTCATATCTGGGATAGTCAACTTGGCTCAGCTAGTGTTGCTTCTGATTGGGAAGATACCGGAAACTGGAATGTTGGTTCTGCACCTGGGGCATCCTCTGTAGTATTCATCCCTGCAACACCGGATGTTGGAAACGAGCAGCCTGTAATTGATGTAGCTGGAGCAAGTGTTGCTTCCGTTTCAATGGAAACCGGAGCTTCTTTAACAATTTCTGGTGGAATTAATTTTACTATTTCCGGAGATCTTTCAGGAGGCAGTATTCTTGGTAGCAACGCAGATAGTTTAACCATTGGTGGTGATGTTCTGGACGTAACCACGATAAATGTAGGTACTGTGGTTTTGAATGGATCAACTTCTCAAAGAATCACAAACCCACACTCATATACTAACCTTGTAATTGATAACTCTAACGGGGTCACTGTTCAACAAAATTTAACCATCAGCGATACTTTGACTATGACTTCCGGTGAACTGCTGATCCCAAGTGGTACAAACCTTGTAGTCGAAGGAATAAACTATGGCTCAGGAACTCTTCGTTTCCAAAGAAAAATTTCCGGGGTTCAAGGCTGGCGTATCTTATCTTCACCTGTTGCTTCCACTTATGGAAACTTTCTTGATGGCACATTAACTCAGGGATATACAGGTTCTACATTAGGAAATGCTGCTCTGGATAGTTTACAACCCAACGTACTTACTTATCTTGAAAGTTTTGTAGGAACTGATAACCAACGATACCGAGCTCCCGGAAATATAACTGACAATCTTGTTGAAGGTCAGGGAGTCTTTGTATTCTTTTTTGGGGATGTAGCAGCAGATGCCCGTTATAATGATCCCTTACCGGACACTTTAGATGTTGCCGGACAGGAATTTAATGGAACTGCCGGCGAAGTAGATTTCGGTGTTACTTATACCGCTGATGCCGATACAGGTTGGAATTTAGTTGGCAATCCCTTTGGAGCAACCATTGATTGGGACGATATAAGTAACTGGACAAAAACAAATATAGAGAACACAATTTATATATGGGATCCAGCTGCTAATGGAGGTAATGGAGAATATTTGACCTGGAATGGAACTACAGGAACACTTGGGAATGGATTGATTGCCCCTTTTCAAGGCTTCTGGATCAAAGCCAATGCTGCAAGCCCCGATTTACGAGTTACAACAGATGCTAAAACAACAGGTGGTGCTTTTTTAAGAAAGGAAATAAAACCTAAAGAAGTAACAGAAGTACCCTTATTAACCTTAGAGCTTACATCGAATGGGTTAAAAAAGGATTTAAGTTTTATGTTCTCAGACCAAGGTCTAAAAGGTAAGGATAGCTTTGATGCATTTGAGTTACTTCCTTTAACAGGGAATCGATTAGATATTTTTAGTTTAATAGGCGACGGAACCCCACTTGTAATAAACAGCTTGCCTTTAGAATTCAAAAACAGATACCTGCTACCTGTAGGCATCAATGGATACATAAATGGGATCCCTATTTCAGGAGAATTTAAACTTAGAGCTATCAATTTAGATGATATTCCAGATGACTGGTTGATATCGTTAATAGATAACGCAACCGGGACTGAAATCAATTTATTGGAACAAGAAGAATATACCTTCTTCCACTCTTCTAAAAATAAAGCGAAGGTCGCTAACCCGTTTCAGAAAGAAAAATTAGTACAAAAAAATTCTTCGGGTTCTAGATTTACGTTAAAGATTACAACCGAAGAAATCGAACTCAATATTCCTGAGGATTCATTTTTGGATCAGAATTATCCTAATCCTTTTAATCCGTCAACTACAATACCTTTTGGATTAGAAACTGATTCTAAAGTAAGTTTAATTGTTTATGATATTCTAGGAAGAAAAATAGCCACTCTTATCAATGAAAATCTTAGTGCGGGTACTTATACACGAACATTCAAAGCTTCCAACTTATCTAGTGGAGTTTATTTTTACCGGCTAACCACTGAATCTAAAACGATGGTAAAAAAGTTTACCCTTATTAAATAACTTTATTTATAAATAACGGAAGCTGTAATTAAATCGGCTTCCAAATCGTTGTTATTAAAAAATACTAACTGGTTTCCCAGCCTTATAATCATGAAATTTAGGAAGAATTTATCGATATGAAATCAATATCCTTCTTATTTTTCTTTATAATGCTTTTTCAAAGCATAGCCTTTGGGCAAACATCTGATTCTCAAAAAGAAACAACAAGGATCGGTGTAGGAGTCGAAGTAGCTACTACTATTGAGCTAATCACAGTTCAATCCATGACTTTTGGAAGTTTACAGCCCGGTCAAGAAGAAATTTATGTAAATCCTATTAATAGCTTGAATGCAGGCTTTATGATTGGTATAGGAACTCCCAGTGCTGAGTTTAAACTAACCTATTTACCAGAACGCGTACTTACCCAAGTAGGAGGAAGAGCAACTCTGACTTTTACTTATGAAATTTCCGGTAACTCAGAGGAAAATCAATCTACATCAGAATTATTGGATAACAATAATCGAAATTTTCAATTTAACGCCAGCGGAAGATACTTTTTTTGGATTGGTGGTAGATTAGATATCTCAAATGCCGCTCCTGGAAATTATGAAGGTGACTTCACTATTGAAATAGATTATATATGATCCTTAAAAAAGACATAAAAAAAACATTTACAGAAATTGCGCATATAAAAGTGTCGTTCTCTTTCTTTGTATTTTTTATATTCTTTTCATTAGCATCTGGTTCTAAAGCACAGGAAATTGATTTTGGGCAGTATAGCAGTGCATATAGTCTTACCCTATCAGAACTAATCCCATCAGAAGAATTGGACTTCGGTACCATTATTCAAAACCAAGGACTCACAACCATAGATATTACTAATGCTAAGGTATTGACTCTTGAAGGTGTTAAGTATCTGGATGTACTTTTAGATATAACAGCCGATGATTATTTATTACTCAATGGAGATTTGGGTTGTGAGACCGATCCAACCTGCAGAATAGCATTTACATTGCAAGCTGCTTATGCGAACAGAGGCGATAATGATACTAATGAAGCATATAATATGACTGTGCTTTCAAATGTCGCTTCAGCTCAATTTCAAATATTACAAAGAGAAAGTGGACCTCCAGGTCCTCCTCCCACTCCTGTTTATGAAGGATATAATCCTAGTTTATTTAACGAAACTGCTTACATATATATATTCGGTTCACTCAATGTAGGGTCGGTAGATGCAGGTAGCTATTCCGGTCAAATTATGGTCACTCTGAATTATGACTAAGACTATAAAGACATATACCATACTTTTTTTGAGCTTCATCGCTTTTAATAATTCAGTGAATGCACAGTTTATAAACTTGCAGTTAAGAATTGAACCAGAACTTAGTGCAACTGTAGAACAATCTCTTGACTTTGGAACTCAGGTTACAAACTTTGGCACCAGAACTATTGCTTTGGGAGATATTAATATGGGAATATTTTCTATTAAGGCATACCATACACAAAGTGTAATCATAACTCTCGATACTCCTGAAGCATTAACCAGTATAAATCCTGCTATTGATGATCTTATCCCTCTAGATCTGGAAATAGCATTTAACAATACTGGAGTTAATAATGCTTCTAACGCAACTATATTAGAAAATAAGTCTGGCTTTATAAGTATCTATGATGGAGATGAAGAGATCTCTCAGTCTGAGATATGGAAGGAAATGTATTTATATATATATGGTTCTATTGAAATTGGAAATATAAGGAATGGTGTTTATACCGGAGATATCATACTCAGTATAGAGTATGATTGATTAGAAATATTAATAAATCTTCATTAAAACACTCTAACTTGTTTAATCAAACCCTTGGCTGTAGCTTTATTTCAAGACTTATACAACAACCAAATTTCTACAAAATGAAATCACTTAAAACTTTACTCACTGCGTTTGCTCTTTTTGCTGTTGCAACTGCTACAAATGCACAAGAAAATACAACAATTACATCCTCAGCTACAGTTGTTGCTGACATAGTAATCACTCCTGTTGCTAACGTTAACTTCGGAAGCATTCAAGATACAGGGTCTCCTGTATTGGATCCTCAAGGTACTAACACTGCCGATGTTGGTGGATCTGCTACTTTTGGTAAATTTTCAATTGCTGCTGCAAACTCAACTCAACTAGTAATTGATTGGAATCAAGCTACAGTTACATTGAATGATGGTGGAGCAAACAATATGACTTATACTCCTGATGTTTCTGCTAACAGTACAGATGCAATTGCTACTTCATCAGATGTTACAAAAAATACTGCCGGTGCAGCTACTGAAACTTCAGCTGGTGGTGCATTATTCGTTTATATAGGTGGTAATTTAGGTGCCTTATCTTCTCAAGCGTCAGGTACTTATACTTCTGCAAATGGTTCTGGTGATTTAGTATTCACTATCAACTATCAGTGATATTGCATAGTTAAATGATTTAAAGTCTCGTATTTATGCGAGGCTTTTTTTTTGAATAATAATTGAGAAAAATTTCTGGATTTATTTCTTTACTTTATCGGCATCATCTATAACAATTTTATTGATATGTTAAAAATAAGGGTTTTTTTATTATCTATACTTTTCCTACCGGTAAATGTATTAGCTCAAGTTACTATTGCTCCAACTAACCTGTTCCTAGAGGAAAATTCTCGATTTGGAACATTTATGGTTATTAATGGAACTAACACTCCTCAGGAAGTAACCGTGGAATTTTCGTTTGGTTATTTTGCAACTGATGAGGATGGAAATAAAAATTTTGTAACCGACGATGAAACAATGGAACAGGAATACTCCATTGCCAATAATGTTCGTGCATTCCCTCAGAATTTTGTATTAGCAACAGGAGCTCGCCAAATAGTTCGCTTAAGAATAAATGCACCAAGAGATTTGGAAGAAAAAACTTATTGGGCAAGAATTGAAACGACCACAACTGCAGAAAGTCCTCCTGTAGAACTGGGAGCTTCAGAATCTGTTAGTGCCGAAATTGGTATTAAGTTCAAACAGATAACCGGGCTATTTTATAAAGTTGGAAATACAACAACTGGAATAGAAATAGATAATATTACTTCTGATATAAATAGAGAAGAAGGCAAACTTTTTGTTAAAACAAATTTCCAAAAACTTGGCAACTCTCCTTTTCTTGGTACGGTCAATTCAAGAATTATGGATAGTAGCGGTAAGGAAGTTCTTAATTCCTCATTATCAACCAGTTTTTATGTAAACAGTATCCATGCTCAGGAATTTGATATTTCTGATCTACCAAATGGAACGTATACAGTAAATGTGGAATTTGTTACTGAAAGAAATGATATCTCAGAAAGCGATTTGGTTCAAATGAGTCCTGTAACATCAACAACTACTTTTAGTATTCAATAAAGCAAAATTCATAAGACAATTTTTACTTATAAACTTTTTTGAACAATTGGTTAAAAATAAAAAAACATTATTACTTACTGTTAATCTCCTCTTTGGTGGTAAGTACCAATTTGTTTGCTCAGAGTGAGGCAAATGAAGGGCAAGAAGTATACCTTGAATTTCGCCATAGAGGAGTTATAAGTAATTTTGTGATATCTTATTACAAGGACGATTCTTTTTATCTGCCAATTAATGATCTCTTTTCATTACTTGAATTGGATTATAATGAAAACGGTTTAGTTTTAAGTGGAGCATATTCATCCGAACAAACAGAATACAAAATTGATCTTAATACCAATCTGATCACTTTTGGAAGCAAAACCTTCCCTATCACTTCGGATGACTATTTAGTTAAAGAGCTAGGGTATTATATAACGCCTAAAATTTTCTATGACGTTTTTGCCCTTGATTTTTCTATTGACTTCAACACATTAAAGCTGGATTTAAAAACTCTTAAAGACTTACCTGTAGTTCAAAGAGCACTCAGGTCTCAAAAACGAAGACTTGCAGATGCCAATAGATTTGAAGACACAAAATTTGATCTGAGGTTTGATCGTAATACTCCTTTTTTGGATGGTGGCTTTCTAGACTACAACCTTTCTTCCAATATTTCAGAAAGCATGCAAATTTACAACTTCAACACCAACATAGGGTTACAGCTTTATGGAGGTGATCTTGAAGGAACCGTTTTTGGAAGTTATTCTGAAGACTTCTCAAACTTTGCAACCAATAATTTACGTTGGAGGCGCTTTTTTAGAAACCAAAATATCATCACGAAGTTGACTTTAGGTCAAACCCAAACTGAAGGGCTCTTACGTAGTTCGTATACAGGTGTTCGGATTTCCAACGAACCGATTGAGCCAAGAAGATTATTTGATGAATTTGAGGTTCAAGGAAGTACAGTACCTCAATCAGAAGTCGAACTATATTTGAATAATGCTTTGATCGACTTTCAAGTTGCTGATGAAGGCGGTAGTTATCGGTTTTTAACTCCTTTAACTTATGGTTCTACTCAAATGAACCTTAAGATATATGGACCTACCGGTCAAATAATAGAACGATCAAACCGAATTCAAGTACCTTTTAATTTTCAGCCAAAAGGCTTGTTTAATTATACCGTTAATGTAGGTCAGCTTGACAACCCCATTATAGGAACTGTTGACAATATTTACACAGCGCAAGCATCAGGAACTTATGGGATTTCCGAGAGAATCACTTTAAAATCCGGTGTAGAGTACTATCAAGATTATCATACTGATTTACCCACATTTACTTCAACACTTTCGTCTCGTATAGGTTCTAGTTACATATATACTCTGGAGGGAGCTTCTAATGCTTATTACAGAACAACTTTAAGTGCTATTTACCCTAACTCCGCAAGTTTTAATCTGGATTATATTGATTTTAATTCAGGCTTCAGTATTTACAATCCTTCTAACGATAATAAAAGGCTGAACTCGAGTTTATTCTTACCTTTTCAACTATTTAATGCTCCTTTAAATTTAAGGATATCTGCTTTTTCGAGGTTTAATTCTACATCAAATACGACAACTTTCAGAGCTGATTTAAATACCAGAATAAACAAACTGAATTTCCGCTTTGGCTTTACCGATCGGTATATCGGTGAGTTTGATGTTTTAAATCCTACTAATACAGCTACACTAGAGGGCTCTGTAACCTACAACATATCTAGAAATAGAAACTTACCTGCTTATTTAAGAGGAGCTTTTTTAAGGGGACAGATGAGATTTTTACCCGTTAATAAAGAAATAGAATCTGTTCAGCTCTTTGCTTCTCAAAATGTATTTGGAAAAGGTCGAGTTCAATTAGCCTTGGGTAGAAACATGGTAAACAATTTTAATTCTGTTCGTTTCAGCCTCATCTTAGACTTCGATAAATTAAGATCCAGTAGTAACATAAGTAGCATTCGAAATAATTATAACTATACTCAAAATATAAGAGGATCTATTGGATACGACAGCAACTACAATAACTTCTTATTTACAAGTCGGGATCAGGTAGGAAGATCTGGTTCAGCAGTTAAACTGTTCGTTGATAACAACAACAATGGCATTTTCGATGATGAAGATGATGAAATCAGTGACAATGCCGTTCGTGTTAATCGTTCAGGAGCCGTAAGCACTACAAAAAATGGAATTCTATACTTTACTCAAATGCAGCCGTATTTCTATTACAATATGGAGATGAATAAAGGTGCTATACGCAACCCGATGCTGGTTCCTGATTTTGAAAAATTCGGATTAATTACTGATCCTAACAGATTCAAAAAAGTAGAGATTCCTTTTTACATGTCAGGTGTAATTGAGGGGACTGTTGAAAAGTTATTCGCCAGTGGTACAAATAAAGGAATTGCAGGTTTAAAATTGTTAGTTGTTTCTGACAATAATGAATTTTCTCAGGAAATTAGAACATTCTCGGATGGTAGTTTTTATGCCTACGAGATTCCTCCGGGTAAATACACTATTTCTATCGACAAAAACCAGTTAGATATTCTGGATTCTGAAGCAAGGCCCGGAAATATTGAGTTTAATGTGAACCCTATTCCCGAAGGAGATTTTATTGAAGGACTGTATTTCTCTCTTGTTCCTAAGAATTATGAAGAGATATTAGAAGAAACTATACCTGTCGATACTATTCTAGCTGATATCAGCCAAACTGAAGAAATAATTCAGCTAAAGGCAGAGTATGAACAAAACATTGATCAAACATTACGCTTAATCATACAAGCTCAAGCTTCATTTTATAATAGAGATATTGATAGAGCTTTAGTCTTAGTCAATGAGTCACTAAGTTTATTTAAAACGGCACAAGGTTACGCTTTAAGAGGAAGTCTATACTATTTAAAAGGAAATAAAATTGAGGCCCAGAAGAGCTGGGATTTTGCTGTAGAACTCAACCCTGATATCTTTATTCCTGATATTGAAGTATTGGATCAATATATCAGAACCCAACCCGGAAATTAGGGGAATAGAAGTTTCTATGACTATCAGAATGAATACATTGGAAAAGACATTATTGACATTTAAAATGACAGTAAATAGAACTCTATTACTGTTATTATTTCTATGTGTATTAAGTGCTGTAACTATAGCTCAACCTACATCAGTAGCTTCTCAATCAGGAGAGCTCCAAATTGCTTCTTTAGAGCAAGCTTATGATTCTCAGGTCATTCTAATATTGTCAAATCACTTTGACAGAAAAAAATTCTTCGTAGATGTTAATATAAACGCAGAATTTGTAGAAGAAACTTTTCAAACTCCAGGCACTCAACCGGTAACAAGAAGACAACAAAGCTTTTTACCCGGTCTCCCCTTCCTGCCCGACGAAAACTTACAAAGTTCTGAGACTGGTTCAACTACTCAAGAAGCTGTTACCAACCAGGCAACATATAGAAGTTTGAGACTTGTTAACCTCGCAATTAATATCTATGCAGATACTTCTCTTTCAGTAAGCGACTTAGATTTTATGAGAAGAGTTACAGGCTTTGCTGCTAAAGTTGATTTTACACGTGGCGATGTAATTAATATTACTCAATTAGCCATTCCTGATCCTGATTTTGAACCAGCAGTTGTGATTACCAATACTCAAGAGCCAGAACCTAAAAATCTTCTAGATTCTTTTAGTGACTATTATGTTGAAATGATTCTTCTTGGAGTATTTTTGCTTGGGCTATTTGGATATGGGATGTTTAGGAATTCGAAAGATCAAACAAATTTACAGTCACAACGTGAGCACATAAAGAGTGATATAACTTTAGAAGGAAGTTTGAATCCTGATAGCAATTTAGCCTTTTTTGGTAATTCAAAAGATCAATCACGAAACATAGTTTCAGAATTTGAACTTGTATCAGAGAACTTTTTCAAATTTCCGCAAGAAGTCTCTTTGGTTTTTGAATTCTGGATAGATAGTGATGAAAAAAATGGTCCGTCAAATGTGGCTGAAGTAGTTTCTGCAATTGACGCCAGTTCTCTTAAGTTATTGCAAAATCATATTGATGAAGAAAAGTTAGAGATCATAAATAATGCTCTAAGAAATCTTCCTCCTATGTCAATTGATGAAAAGTACAGAGCAGCTAAATATTTCAACTCTGTAATAGCAGATGAGAATATTGAAGATAAATCAACAAAAAAGCATGCTAAATTAGGTTTGTTTAAGTTTCTTACTCACCTATCAGATAATCTCCTTAAAGAACTCATAAAAACAGAAAATAATGTTAGCGCAGCTTTAATTATTGATTATTTACCTGAAGAAAAAGCAGCTGCTATACTAAACACTTTTGAAAGATCACGAGCTGCTGAGATTATGCTTAAAATGTCTACCCTCCACACCTTGTCTTATAAGGAGCAGAGTAAAATTTCTAACGGACTATTTGAAAAAGCAATCTTAGTAAGAGATAATGAGCAACAACAAGATTATGGAATTGAGAACATATTACCTATTCTTGAAAACTTACCTGTAGATGAACAAAAACGATATATAGAACAATTAAAATCTACAGGCTCGCCAATTGGTGCTATTTTAGAAAAAGAATTCTTTACGATAGATCAAATACCCGAATTGGATGAAGAAGTTATTAAAAAAGGTATAGAAGAGATAGATACTTCTACCCTGTTAGAAGCTCTCGTTGGCCTTGAAGACACTTCTATTGATAAAATACTATCAGGTAGACCAAAGAGAGAACAACAATTGATACGTCTCGAACTTGAATCAATAAATGGAGAGCATCAAATCAATCTGGAAGCGAAAAAAACGCTTGTCAGTTCGCTTAGAAAATCTTTAAAATTGAGTAAAGTTGAACAAGACTAATTCAAACATATCGATAAAGTTATTTACGATACTCTCGTCTATACTTGTAATGTATTTGGCAGGCTGTAGTGGTACTAAGGAATTAATTACCAATGAACCTACGCAAGTCATGCAAGAAGAGATCCCGTCTTCTACAATTGACAGTTCAGAGACACTAACTCCAAAGTTTGAATTAGAGCAAAAGGTCCGAGATTCACTTACACAAGTGTATAAAGATGAAATTTATAGAGAGAACCAAATAAAAGCCAATAGAATAACTACACTTTATATTCTTGCTCAGGAAAAATTTTATAGTGGGGAATATCAAGATGCTTTATTTTTGATAAACCGAGCATTACGAGTAAAGGAGACTGCGGATGTACTTGCTCTAAAAGGAAGCATTTACCTGGGATTGGGATCAATTGAGAATTTTGTCGCTTTTTGGAGACAAGCTTTAGAAATGGATGAAAATTTACCCATCCCACCCTCTCCTGCTATTGTTGAAGAATTAAAGAGACAGGGCTTAATACAATGAAGAAGAATTAAGAAATCAAACTATACTTTAGGCTATGCGTACATCATTTTTAAATATTTTTTGCTTCTTAGTATCATTGATTATACTTATTTGGGGTGCTTTGCTTGTAGTAGGTTTTGCACAATTCAATGTAATTTCACCTAAATTCGAGTTTTTAAATTTACCTAGTCTTGCAATTGTTTTTGGAGGGATTTCAGCGAGCGTATTTATAAGTTATCCTTTTAAAAAAGTGGTAATTGCTTTAAGAGAAAGTACTCGTCTTTTTTCTCAAAGTAACATTGATGATAAACTGCTTGAGCAAGACATAGAGAAAATTTTAGAATGGCAAAAAAGGATTCGGGTAGATAAAATTAAAGCCGTTTCTGAATTGAGTGAAGAATATGGCGAGCGATTTGAAGGATACCTTTTCTCAATTTTAGACACTAATTATTCTACTGAAGATCTTCGGGAATTAGCTGAAATTAACATCCAGGAAACCTACACGAGACAGCAACAAATAAATCAAATTATTGCCAGTATGGGTAAAACTGCTCCCGTATTTGGTATGCTTGGTACGTTATTTGGATTGATTGTTATCCTTTCAGGTTTCAATGAAATGGACTCCCTGCTTACAGGTCTGGCTGCTGCTCTTATGACTACTCTATATGGTATTGTTATAGGTAACTTCATTTTTATACCAATGGCTAAAAAAATGAATAATATTGCCTCTCTTCAATTTTTTAGAGAGAAATTGATACTTGAAGGAATATTATTGATCCAACAACAAAAGTCATCACTTCAAATTTTTGATAGACTTAAAGCTCATATGCATAGAACTAGTCAACAATTTTAGAGATCTGTTAATTGAGTTTAGATCAGACAAATAACACTGATAATTCATTATATCCTAAACAAAAGATAGAGGATGAAGATGACGACAGCTGGCAAGTTAGTTATCTGGATATAATTACAATTTTGCTTGGCTTTCTGATCATTTTACTTTCTTTTTCCGATTTAAATAATGGTGAGCCTTTTTCAGTCTCAGAATTATTCAAGTCTTCTATAAATGAATCTGAGTTTATAACCACTCCCATTGATAACATTAAGGAAGAATTAGAAAGCCTTCTTGAACCTGAAATCCAGCAAGGCAAACTGGAGATCTTCAGAGAATTGAATGATGTACGCATTAGATTTAAAAGTGATGATCTATATAATTCCGGAAAAGCTGAACTAGAAGATGAAGCTTCTATAATTTTAAACCGGGTTTTAGAAGCTTTTAAACTTATAAGCTATAATGACTTTGAAATCGATGTTGAAGGCCATACTGATAATGTTCCGATCTCAACTTCAAACTTTGAATCAAACTGGGAATTATCAACTGCAAGAGCTTCAAACATTGTTAAATATTTCAGTAACATGGGGATTGAGCAGGAGCGTCTTAAAGCTTCGGGTTACGCAGACTCACGTCCATTGGTTGAATTTGATCAAGAAGGAAATCCATACCCTGCAAGTAAAGATAAAAATAGGCGAGTAGTTTTAAGGCTCTTTTATTCCGGTGTTCCTGAACGAACTGCCAGTATAGATTCTACAATAGTACAAAGCGAAGAAGCAGAAGCTATTGACACAGTTGCCGTGGTTACTCAGGATGAAACTGAGGCAGACGATACTAAGACGGACGAAATTGAAGCTGATGAAGAGCCAATTGTTTCAAATGAAATTGAAGAGTTAACAGACAATACAAAAACTGAGGCAGAACTAAATCCTGTAACAGAAACTCCAGCTAACGAGGAATCGTCAAACCAAGTTACTCAAGAAATTAAACCGCAAAAACCACCAACCAGACAAGAAACAAGCCCTACAAGCGTAGGAAATTTTGAAAACGGATGCAGATATTCTGTTCAAGTGGGTGGTTTTGAATCTTTTTCAAATAGCTTAAACTATGCTAAACAAGCCGAAGAACGAACAGGATTTGAGTTCGAGATCTTATATAATAATTCATTATTCTCAATTAGAACTAAGAGCCAAAAGTCACTTCTTGAAACCATTTCTCTTCAAAGAACCATAGAAGAAAACTTCGATGAAAACCAACTAGTTGGATTTGTACAGCAATGTTATGATAATGGAAGAGAACGCCCTCAACCACTCAAGTATCAAATACAGTTAGGCTTCTTTCAAAGTGAGCAAAATGCAATCTCTTTCAAAGAAACTATTCTAAACGAACATGATATAGAATCCATCATAGAACAAAAATCTCTACAAGCTTATACAGTAAGTACACTTTCTTTAAGTAGTATAAAAACCGCACAACAGAGGCTGGAAAGATTCAAGAATTTAGAAGGCTTAGAAGCTGCATTTATCAAGTTTGATCCTAATTCAGTTGTAGAATATTCGTTTAGTTATCAAATACAATTAGGTTCTTTTGCCACTAAACAGGAAGTAGATATATTAGCAAATCGTTTGAGAGAAGAGTTAAATGTGCAAAGCAGCATCAAAACACTTAATGATGGACGATACTATCTTGTTACACGTCCTTTCTCAAATTGGAACGAAGTTACCGACCTTTATTCAACACTGGTTCAAGATAGTTCAGATCTTTCTCCTGTTATCTATCTTAACGAACGTATTTAAATAAAAAAAGCCCTGATATTACACAGAGCTTTTTAATTTTGTTTCCCCTTTCTATTACAGAAGCATTGAAAGTGGATTTTCTAATAAGTTCTTAACAGTATTTAAGAATTGTGCCGCTTTGGCTCCATCAACGATTCTATGATCACTTGAAAGAGTTATCTTCATGCGTTTACCAGGAACAACAACTCCGTTTTCTACAACAGGAACATCTCTAATCGCTCCAACTGCAAGAATGCAAGCATTAGGTGGATTAATGATGGCAGTAAATTCTTCAATACCAAACATTCCCAAATTAGAAATTGTGAAAGTACTTCCTTCCATTTGCTCTGGCTGTAATTTTCGGTCTCTTGCCAATCCTGCCAGTTCTCTTGTATTTGCAGAGATTTCGGCTAACCCTTTTTTATCTGCATGAGTGATAACCGGCGTCATCAATCCTTCATCAATTGCTACAGCTACGGCTACATGGACGTCTCCGTGTTCTTTGATTACATCGTCATGCCATGAGCTGTTTATTGCCTGATGTCGAGTTAGAGCGATAGCACAGGCTTTAACAACTATATCGTTAAAGCTGATCTTTACATCATTTGCTTCGTTCATTGAAGATCTGGCAGCCATGGCCGCTTTCATATCAATATCTACCGTTTCATAGAAATGTGGATTAGTGAATTTACTTTCAGATAGTCTGCGTGCAATCACTTTTCTCATCTGAGAAACTTTAACTTCTTTACTTTCTAAGCTCTCAAATGTTTTTGAAGAGGAAGAAGCGCTACTTGGTTTGGAAAGACCTGTACTTCCACCTTTGTAGTCTTCTATATCCTTTTTAACCACTCTACCGTCCGGACCGGAACCTTGAACTGAAGCTATATCAATTCCTTTATCTTCAGCTATTTTCTTAGCTAACGGTGAAGCCTTTATTCTTCCATTATCCGTATCAGAAGCAGATTCTTTTGCTTCGTCTTTCTCTTCTGATTTATCCTCTTCCTTCACTTCAGGCTCTTTTTCGTCTTTTGTTGCCGAGTCATCAGAGGATGAACCTGTGAAACCTCCTGCTCCATCAAGAATATCAGAAATATCTTCGCCTTCTTCTCCAATTACTGCTATAAGTCCACCTAAAGGAACTGCGTCTCCTTCAGCCGGAATGATCTTTAACAGAGTTCCGTCATCAAATGCTTCCACATCCATAGTGGCTTTATCTGTTTCTACTTCTGCGATGATATCACCGGCAGAAATCTTATCGCCTTCTTTAACATTCCATTTAGCGATCACTCCTTCTTCCATAGTGTCGCTCAGCTTCGGCATTTCTATCTTAATAGCCATAATTTCTTCGAATTATTGAGTTAATTAATTTCTGTATGTAACCTGATTTACTGCATCCACTACTTGTTTAACAGATGGATACCAAAGGTCAAATAAGTTTTTAGCAAATGGAGCACAAACATCAGGAAGTGTAACACGCTGAACCGGTGCATCAAGGTAATCAAAGGCTTCACGTTGAATTAAGAATCCAACTTCTGCTGCTAATCCTCCAAAAGGATGCGCTTCATCGAGAAGTACACATCGGTTTGTTTTCTTGATCGATTCTATGATCAAAGGAAGATCCAATGGCTTTACAGTTCTTGGATCAATGATCTCACACTCGATGCCGTCTTTAGCTAATTGCTCAGCAGCTTTAACAGCTAAATGGTACATCTTTCCGTGTGCCACAAGAGTTACATCATTACCTTCTCGTTTGATCTTACCTTTTCCTATTGGGATGATATAATCTTCATCGTCAGATACTTCTCCCTTCAAACCATACATTTGCTCAGATTCCATAAAGATAACCGGATTATCATCACGGATAGCAGATTTTAGTAACCCTTTGGCATCGCCAGGTTCGGAAGTATATATAACTTTCAAGCCAGGGAAATGAGCGTACATGGAATCATAAGCAACCGAATGTGTAGCTCCTAACTGCCCTGCTGAGGCGTTAGGACCTCTGAACACGATAGGACAATTTATCTGTCCACCGGTCATATACTTAACCTTAGAAGCGTGATTTATGATCTGATCTGCTGCTAATACCGCAAAGTTGAACGTCATAAATTCTACAATAGGTCTTAAACCATTCATTGCAGCTCCCACTCCTATTCCAGCAAAACCAAGCTCCGAGATTGGAGTGTCTATTACTCTTTTATATCCGTATTTATCGAGAAGTCCTTCTGTGGTTTTATAAGCGCCGTTATATTCAGCAACTTCCTCACCCATTATCAGAACTTTCTCATCTTTTGCCATTTCTTCATCGATGGCAGCTTTAATTGCTTCTCTAAATTGTAATTCAGCCATTATTCTATTCTTTGAAATTCTTTTTAGGTATGGAAATAAGGATTCTCTTCTACAAACATGTCTTCGTAGAGTTCTTCTGCTTTCGGGAAGTCAGAATTATCCGCAAATTCTACTGCATCTAGTACTTCCTGCTCTACTTTTTCTTCGATCTTTTTAAGTGCCGCTTCTTTGGCGATGTCATTTTCGAGAATATATGTTTTTAATCTTTCGATCGGATCTATCTTCTGATATTCTTCCAGTTCCTCTTTAGTTCTGTACTTTTGAGGATCAGACATTGAATGTCCGCGATATCTGTACGTTCTGATCTCAACAAACCAAGGTTCTGAGTTTTTGCGAACATCATCAGCGATCTCTTTCATTTTCTCATATACAGAGAATACATCCATACCGTTGATCACAGCACTTTTCATTCCATAACCATCAGCACGATCTACTATATCAGCTACTGTATGGCGACGAGCTGCTGTTCCCATAGAATATCCGTTATTTTCTACAACAAATATTGCCGGTAGCTTCCAAAGTTGAGCAATGTTAAAAGTCTCATGCAATGCGCCTTGATCTACGGCTCCATCACCGAAGAAACATGTGGAAATTCTACCATTCTGCTCATATTTGTTAGCGAATGCAAGTCCTCCACCAATTGGGATATGTCCACCTACAATTCCATAACCTCCCCAAAAGTGATTTTCTGCTTTTGCAAAGTGCATCGATCCACCTTTGCCACGAGAACATCCGGTCGCTTTACCAAAAAGTTCAGCCATACCTTCATTTGCTGAAATTCCTCTGCATAATCCCCACCCATGATCACGATATGCTGTGATGATATCGTCATCGTCATTTAGAGCAAAAGTAGTTCCGGTTGAAACAGCTTCCTGGCCAATGTAAAGGTGAAGAAAGCCACCAAATTTTCCTTTTTGATACTGTTGCATAGCACGCTCTTCAAATCTACGCTGCAAATACATTTGCTCGTACATAGCCTTAAGCTTTGCTGCTGACAGACCTAAATCTTTGTGTTTTGATTTTGTAGCAGCCGGAAGATCAACCCCTTTCTGTACTGCTCCTGATTTTTCATCTCCAATACCTCTTGGAGCAAATTCTACATTACCGCTTTTCTTTTTTGCCATAGTTCGTTTTTTATAACCTTAACCCTTCAAAAATGGGCTTGAATATATTCAATTTTTATGAAGATTTCGTAATTCTCTGGACTACAAGTGTTAAATGGTATTTAAAATGATTTCATTCACCTTAGATAATGCTTCTTCAAGTTTTTCAGGTTGTCGTCCACCAGCAGTAGCAAGACTTGGTTGTCCACCGCCGCCGCCGCCAACTAATCGTCCAAGCTGACCGACTAACGCTCCTGCCTTCAATCCTTTTTCTTTTATCAGATCGTTGGTAACTGATACCATCAGATACACTTTTCCTTCTTCCTCATCTTTTGATCCCAATACTGTTACTGTATTTGAAGAAGATTTTTCAAGAGCATCGTAACCCAATTGCTTTAATACATCCATATCAGCGCCGGGAATTTCTCCTTTTACGAGAGTAATATTTCCGTCTAATGATTCCGGATTCGAAAATAATTCGGTTAGTTTAGCTCCTGTGTTCTGAAGATTCTGAGCTGAAAGTTCTTTTTCTAAAGCTTTCTTTTCTTCCTGAAGTTTCTTGATGTCAGCTACCAGGTCAGTGCTTTGTCCAATTACTCCTTTAATTTCTTTTAAGAGAGACTGTTCATTTCTCAATAACTGATCAGCTGATTTACCGCAAACCGCTTCAATTCTTCTCACACCTGCAGCTACTGAAGTTTCCTGAGTAAATCTGAAGTAACCGATCTCACCGGTAGCTTTTACATGAGTTCCACCACAAAGTTCTCTGGAAAATTCAGGATCAAAAGTGATAACACGAACTTCATCTCCGTACTTTTCTCCAAAAAGCATCATAGCTCCCATTTCTTTGGCTTCTTCAATAGGAACACTTCTTTGTTCATCTAAAGGGATATTTTCCTGAATTTTTTCATTTACTCTTTGCTCGATCACTTTGAGTTCTTCGTCAGTAACTGCTTCAAAATGAGAGAAATCAAAGCGTAAATGATGATCATCTACCAAAGAACCTTTTTGAGCTACATGATCACCTAGTTCTTCTCTTAAAACTGCATGCACTAAATGTGTGGCTGAATGGTGTTTCTGGATTTCTTGTCTTCTTAAAGTGTCAACCTGAGCAATCCATTCTCCGGATAGGTCATCAGGAAGATTTTCAGAGTAATGCACAAATTCTCCGTTCACCTTTTGGACATCTGTAACATGAATGTACTCATTACCATTTGTAACTAAACCGGTATCAGCAACCTGACCACCGCTCTCTGCATAAAATGGGGTCTTAGCAAGCTTGAATGCGAAACGCTTTCCTTCTTTTCTGAATGAAGCGAACTGGGTTTCTACTTTAAGTTTATCATACCCAACAAAGTGAGTCTCGCTGACTTCTTTACTATTAACTAATACCCAATCACCACCCCCACTCTGATCCACGCTAAATTTACCTGCTGCTCGTGCACGATCTTTCTGTTCTTTCATCAACTCATTAAAGCGATCTTCATCTACTTCGATTTCTTCTTCTCTAGCCATTAACTGAGTAAGATCGATCGGAAATCCATAAGTATCGTGGAGTTTAAAAGCGTCATCCCCGGAAATAACTTCTTTTCCTTTTGAGACTTCTTTAAATAATTGAATTCCCTGCCCAAGTGTTTTCAGAAAACTCTTTTCTTCTGATTTGATCACGTTGATCACGTATTCTTTCTGAGCTTCCATTTCAGGGAACACGTCCTTGAATTGATCAGCAAGAACATCAACCAGTTTGTAGAAAAATGGTTCTTTGAAATTCAGTTTATCCCAACCGTATCTAATTGCACGTCTTAATATTCTGCGTATAACATAACCACGGCCATCATTTCCCGGTGAAGCACCATCAGCAATAGAAAATGCTACTGCACGAATGTGATCTGCGATAACTCTCACGGCTATATCTTTCTCACTGTCTGAGCTTGAATATTTTATTCCGGCTAGTTCTGAAATTTTATCCAATAACGGAGTGAAAATATCTGAATCATAATTTGAAGTCTTTCCCTGAAGTACAGCGCAAACTCTTTCGAAACCCATTCCGGTATCCACATGCTGGGCTGGTAGCGTTTTAAGAGAACCATCAGATTGGCGATTGAATTGAATAAATACCAGATTCCAGATCTCCATTACTCTGGGATCATCTGCGTTTACAAGAGTTGCTCCATCAACTTTTTTACGCTCTTCTTCTGATCTGAGATCAATATGAATTTCAGAGCAAGGTCCACAAGGCCCGGTGTCCCCCATTTCCCAGAAATTGTCTTTTTTACCACACTTCAGAATATGGGAATGATCGATCGTGGTTTCACTTTTCCAAAGTTCAATTGCTTCTTCATCAACCGGAAGTCCGTCTTCATCATCGCCACCAAAAACTGTTGCATAAAGTTGATCGGGATTTAATCCCCACTTATCAACCAATAATTCCCATGCCCAGGCAATTGCTTCTTTTTTGAAATAATCGCCAAACGACCAGTTACCTAACATCTCAAACAAAGTGTGGTGATAAGTATCGTACCCAACTTCTTCAAGATCGTTATGCTTTCCACTTACTCGAATACATTTTTGTGTATCTGCAGCACGGCTCCACTCTTTACCATCGTGAGAAAGCGTTGCTTCTTCTCCTAAAAAAATAGATTTGAACTGATTCATCCCAGCGTTTGTAAACAAAAGAGTAGGATCGTTTTTTGGTGCTACCGGAGCACTTTCAACGATAGCGTGGTTCTTTTCTTTGAAAAAATCGAGGAATTCCTGACGGATTTGTGATGAAGTCTTAGTGGACATCAATTTATATTAAGAAATCGGTTGAAAATTAAGATGGAGAAGATAAAAAAAATATGCTTCACACTCGACGTTTGATTTATGTTTACTTAATTATTTGAAATCTCGGGAATCAAAAAACCGAAATAAACATTTTGTGCTTTCATGAATTAGTGGCGACATTTATTTAGAATTCAAATTTACTAGACAACTATGAAAACTATTCTCAATTTTTTCTTCCGCGGAATGTTAATTGTATTTCCTGTAGGAGCTACCTTTTACTTAGTTTCCATAGCTATAGGTTGGGCAAATGAGTCGCTAAATTATCTATTTTACAGCTGGTTTGACTATAACATTCCCGGGTTAGGGATAATAACCGGTTTTATAGCCATTACACTTATTGGCTTTATATTTACAAGAGCGTTTACCAAACCTATTCTCCATTTGTTTGAAAAACTTCTAACCAGAACTCCTTTAGTGAGTATTATTTACAGCTCATTAAGAGATCTCACAGAAGCTTTTGTGGGGGACAAAAAGAAATTTACAGCCCCTGTTGTAATTGATTTTGGCGTTCCTGGAGTAAAACGATTAGGTTTTATAACCCAAAAATCTCTTTTGGATCTTGGTTTGGAAGATGAAGTAGCCGTGTATTGCCCTCATTCATACAATTTCTCAGGAAATTTATATATAGTGGATAAAATGCATGTTAAACCAATTAAGAAAGATCCCGCTACTTTTATGAAGTTTGTGGTTTCAGGAGGTGTATCAAATCTTAATGAGATTGATTAGAACTCTTCTTATTCCCTGTGTGCTGAAGTCCTTCGCTTTTTTACTTAAAGATCTAGGCTGTATCACTTATCCAACTCAAGATTAACCTTTCACTTTTCACTTTTCACCTTTCACTTAATATACTTCTTCGAATGTTCTTGATGAAGGCTTGATATTCTTTTTTAGATCTTCCCAACTCCATTCTGAAGGAGGAATTTCTGCAAGATCACCACGAACCTGTAAATATTCCATATGTCCTTGTAATGCAAGATTCTGATAGATACCCGTTTCCATTCCCTTCATTCCACAGATATAAATTAGGGTATTCTCTTTTTCAAAAATTGGATTCAAAGTTTCAGCATGGTCATTGATCACACTTTGAACATAATATTTGCTTCCATCACTTCGACGGTCTTCTCTGGATACACAACTCAAATAATGGAAATTAGAGTGCTTCTCGGTCATTTCTTTTATGAAATCCGGATACAGAATATCTGTTCTGTAGGCGCAACCAAATACCAGAGCTACGTCACCTGTGTAACCTGATTCAAATAATTCCATGATCATTCCTCTAAAAGGAGCAATACCCGTTCCGGTTGCAAAAAACACGTAATTGAAATCCTGAGCATTTTCCGGTAACAAATATCTTTTACCACTTGGCCCTGTAAGTTGCACTTTATCGCCCGGCTTAAGATCAGAAAGATAGTTCGAAGCAACTCCCAGATAGAGTTTTCCATCTATTTCATCTATAGATCTTTTAACAGTTGTTGAAACCAGATGTGGCTTACCTCCTTCTCCCTTTGTAGGAGATGAAACCGAATATAAACGCAATTTATGCGGACGTCCTTTTTCATTCTCACCGGGAGGAAGTACTCCAACTGACTGTCCAACTCTGATTCGATTCACTAAATCCGTTCCTGATATATCAAAAGTAATATGACGAACAATATTAGGGCTGTTTTCAGTAGTGCAAATATAATTTTCAACTATAGTTGCTTCCGTTGGGTTTTTAGGTGAATAAATATTTAATTCAACTTCCGGGAGGATAATCTCTGCCATTCCAATAATTAGTTAATATGCATAAAAAAATCCGATGCTCTAATTGAACACCGGATTTATAAAGTAAGGTTTTTCTAGTTTAGAAATAAAACGTTAATCCTGCGGATATAACATTTCCACTAAACTCGGTATCATCAAGGTCATCACCTTTATCGTCGAGAAATAAATATCTATAATCGATATTCAATCCTGCACTTTCATTTAAAGGAAGATCGAGTCCAAAACCCAAATGATATCCAATATTAAATTCGGCGTCATCACCCGGAGACACAAATCCACCGTCATAATCATAAAAAGTATAATATGCTCCAAGCCCAGCTAACCCATAAGGTTGGAAATTAGAAGCCAAAGGCACATGCATTAACAGTGTGGCTGTTACAGGTACTTGTTTGATAGTTAGATCACCGTTCGTTGTTGAGTAGCTTTGCTCTCCTCTGTACTCTGCTGCAAATTCAAAACCAAAAACCTCTCCACGCGTTCTTGTTTGGAATCCAATAAACATAGTTCCGTCTTCGGCATCAGGAGCCTTATAATATCCGATTTTTGGACCGATTCCTGACCTATCCTTGGTTGGAGCTGTTTGAGCTTTGGTATGAGATGAAAATGCTAATAAAACTGCTAATGTTAGAGTAGATATAAAAAGTTTCATAATTAGTATTAGTTGTTGTTAGATAATACTTTAATGGATATTGGGTTAAGTAAGTTCCATTAAATAATACTAATACCACTTTTTTCAGCTATTGATTGCTGATCCTGTATCTTACTAACTCATCAACAGTAAGTCTTTCTCCTCTTTGCTCCATTAATCTTGCAGCGATGCCATCAGTTACATTTACACCGCGCATCCTCATGAGGTTTTCTTTTGTGAGCTCTTCTTTAGTATACCCCAGATCCATCATTCTACTGGTAAAATTTGCTGTTACCCCTGCTCTTCTTGTTTCTGCTAGTTCTTCTATTGTGAGTGAATAACCTAATTCTTTCATCATTCTTGCATAGTCTGAACTTACTCCTGCATTTTGAAGCTCAACAAGTTGATCTAAAGTAATATCTGTATAACCAATATCATGTAGTTGTTGAGTTTCTGTAGCAGTTACCCCTTCCCTTCTTAGGTTTATCAATTCTTCTCTACTGAGCTCACCATATCCCATTTCTGTCATCCAAGCTCCCATGCCCAGCAATAGATCTTCACTAGGCTCACTTATTGCTTGTTCAATTCTATCGGGTATATCATTTATTCCGGAATAATCTATTCTTGACCCTACATAAAAAACGAGAGTAGCTATAAATGCGAATAAAAGAATATAATTTGAAAGTTTTCCGGAATTGGAATTCTTATCCAGCCTTCCTTGATTAAGTTGAGAGACTGTATCGTCTTCGAGATCTTTTAGATCGTTCTTTAAATTTCTGAATTTTGTGCTCATAATTGCCCATTTTTATTTCCAGAATGATTACGAAAACTTCTAAAAAAAGATTCGAATTTTTAAAATCAGACAATCAATTTTAATGACTTATCCAAGTCACCTATTGTGAAAGGCTTCACAATCAAGTCAACAAAATCAGTGTCTTTAGCTCTTTCAAAGTTCAACCGATCTGAATTACCTGTTAAATATATAACTTGAGGACTTATAATTTCTTTGATCTTTGCTACTGTATCTATTCCATCCATTTCACCTTTCAATCGAATATCCATAAGAAGCACATCAGGTTTTTCTCGATTTGCAATTTTGATAGCCTCTTCCCCTGAAACTGCCTTTCCAACTACAGAATGACCAAGTTCTTTAATCATATTTTCAACTACCAAAGAGATGATCATATCATCTTCTACGATCAGCACTTTTTTACTATCGCTCATATTTTTTGAAACTTTTTTATTCGCTTATCGAATCTTTTTTTGAAACCTTAAGTCAATGTAAAAAAATAATGGCTTCTTTTATAACAATTTAACTTCCAGAACTTCTCCGGTAATAGTACTAAAAAAAATATTCCATCGTATTTGACTTGTATTGTGTTGTAGTACTTTTAGTATCCACACTTTATGAATTTCCAGTCCAGCATCAACATTAACTGCAACATACATTAGTTCAGGAGCTTCAAATATATGATCTTCTGTTATTTCTTGTTCAAATATTTGATTCGTTTCATTTGCATAGCGTACTTTCATTCCCACTACTGATTTTTTGGCTTCACTTGATCCAAACTCTATGAAACCCGGATCAACAACCGGATACCAGTTTCCCCAAATTCTGTTTATACCATTTGAGTCTAAATAAACGACTACCTCAGTCCCTGAAACTATTATTCCATTGACCTGTTGAGGTTCAAATGTGAATTTCCATTGCAGTGGTACATTATTTATATCAGGACCTTCACAAATCGTACATCCATCAAGCGAAGTAATTTCTGCCAATGTTAAACTTTCAATTTCTCTGGTCCCGGTAAATGCAGCGTTTTCGAAAAGCTTCAATTTTACCAAATTCAGGAAATCATCATCATAAATAAGTTCTTGTTTTTCTATTTCTCTATTAAGACAGGGATTAATATCATTTGGAAATAATACTCTGCTAAATCCTGTTAACCCATATTCATTCAAAGTAGAACAAATCAACCCTTTATTCATTTGATGATAAACATCATTCAAAACTCGAAGCTCATTCATTTCCAATCTTTTTATGAAGACAGGGTAATCATCATTAACATCGACCGGAGATAGTGATTCACAGCCTACGTAAAAGGCTCCAAAAATTAATAACAGATAAGCTAACTCTTTTCTAATCACCATCATTATCCTTACATATAAAGTTAGTTATACTTCAGAATTACTACAACAGTATTATCAAAGTTCTTTACTTTAGTAGTGAATAAACCAGAGCGAAATTTGAATGAATAAAAGTATAGCAATTATTGGAGCCGGAATCTCCGGAATTACAACCGCCGTTTTGCTTCAAGCTTATGGGTTTGATGTAACCATTTACACTAAAGAACACCTCTTCTCTGGTACATCAAATCCTAAATTTGCCAGCCGGTTTCCTTCTGCTTCTATAATTCCACATTCAGTATCTCATCGGGAATTAAACGAATTGTTTATTACTAGTCAGTCTTTCTTTAAAAAACTACTTATGTCCTCCTTCCCGGGGTTAACAAAACATGAACACTTTGAACTTTTCGCATTTGATACCGAACAACCCGAATATCTTAGCCAAATGGAAGACCTAAAAGATTTTTCCAACCTAGATTGGTGTCCTAGCCATTCTGAAATTGATACCAAAAGTGGCTGGGGCTATACCTGTTTATTTGCAGACTGGAACTTCTACTTCCCTCATTTAATAAAAAAATTCACTGCCCAAAATGGGCGCATTGTTCAACAGGATGTGGATATTAATCGACTTAGCGATTTGAATGAAGATATAATAATTAATTGTACGGGAATTGGATCGAATCAATTACATAATGAAAACGAAAGACCTCTTATCTTAAAAGGACACCTACTAAGAGTAAAAAATACTCCTGATTTAAAGTCTCCTAATGGGAATACCGTTTCTTTTAATTTCTCTCCGGGATTTAACCTTTACTCTGATTCAAACAGCACCCCACTTGATGTTTACTGTTATCCAAGAAAAAACGATTGGATCTTAGGAGGAAGCAGGTTTAAAGGCACGTTGGATAAGAATAACCAATGGATTCCTGATGACCCTGATTCCGAATCTTTTCCAAATCAAATTGAGTCATTAAATTCAGATATCGTAAAGAATACTTTTAATATCGATCTTCAGCAGTTTACAGAAAGAGAACATCAATATTCATATCGGTATGTTAGAAAGGAAAAAAATGGGTTACGAATTGAAAAAGACGAAGCGTCTAAAAAACCTTTGATCCATAACTATGCACATGGTGGAGCAGGCGTTACTTTAAGCTGGGGTTGTGCTTTTCGTTGTATTCAGCTAGTACTGGCAGAGCTTGCATTATCACAAGTTGATTGCGATGACGCTACAGAGAGAGTGTCAAAAGCTATTACTTCTTCCTAGATTTTGATTTGTAATTTTGCCAATGTCCCCATATCAAGAGAATGCTTCCAATAAGTGTTACTCCTGCTTCCCCATATTCACCAAGTATATCATTAAAATACCACGCAAGGAAAATCAGAAACAAACCTGATATAAGCAGAATAGTAATTTTTGGAGACTTATGTCTTTGCCTTAATGACAAATACACCGCCGGAGCAATTGCAATAAAAAATATCAGGTGTGTATACTCATGAAACTCTTCGAAAGCCGGCCATAATGGAATTAATGCAACTATTACCGGTACTAACAAACAATGAATTGCACAAATGCCTGATAAACCGATTCCTACTCTATCCCAAAAACCTGGTTTAGTATTATTAGATTCTGTTTTCAAATTTTGGAAATCGACTTTTTAATTCTTGAGTGGTTTAAGGCGCTAAAGATATTAATATATCCGCTGATTATTTCATTGAATTTATCACTTAAATTAAAGAGTTCATGTTTTAACAACTATCAGTCATTTTTTTACACTGATATACATCTTTGCTTCCTTAAAAAATTGCTGTTCTCATTGTTCCGGAGTTCTTGAGATTCAAACCTAGAATTTTGGAAGGTCACAATGTTCTCAATGTGACTTTAAGCAGACTTAGCGTTATTATTCCTGCTCCGTCTAACAATGGCACAAATTGCCAAAAAAAATAAATCCTAAATAAAGAAATGTCCCAATTTAGCACGAATCCTGAGTCGCAGAAATTTGAAAAAATTCCTACTTCAATTTTTTCAGACGCAAAAGACGCTTCGATACATGTAGCTCATCAAATAGCCGATCTTATTAAAGAAAAAGCTAAGAATAACGAACAAGCAGTTATAGGGCTTGCTACGGGTTCTACTCCTACTCAGATATATGATGAATTAGTACGTTTGCACCGAGAAGAAGGTTTAAGCTTTCAAAATGTAACTACTTTCAATCTCGATGAATACTTTCCTATGGATCCGGATTCGATTCATAGTTACGTGTATTTTATGAAAGAATACCTCTTCGACCACATTGATATTAAACCTGAAAATGTACATATCCCCGATGGTACATTAAGCCGAGATGAAGTATATACTTTTTGCCAGGAGTATGAGAAAAAAATTGATGAAGCTGGTGGACTTGATATTCAAATTCTTGGAATCGGACGAACAGGTCATGTTGGATTTAACGAACCTGGCTCAGGAATTACCTCTAAGACAAGATTAATTGCTTTAGACAGCCTTACCATACTGGATGCCGCAAGTGGATTCTTTGGAGTTGAAAATGTTCCTAAACGTGCCATCACAATGGGTGTTGGCACCATAATGAAAGCCAAAAAGATCTTTCTGATGGCTTGGGGAGAAGGAAAAGCTTCCATAATTGAAAAAACTGTTGAAGGCGAACAAACGCCACATATTCCTGCCACTTTTCTGCAACAACATTCTAATGTTGAAATAATTCTGGATGAAGCATCCTCAGCCGAACTAACAAGAGTAAAAACACCTTGGTTAGTTGGCCCAATTGAATGGGATGATGTTACTTTAAGAAAAGCTGTAGTTTGGTTAAGTCTCTATTTAGAAAAACCAATTCTAAAGCTTAGAGAAGAAGATTATAGTGAGCATGGAATGAACGATATACTCACAACCATTGGTAGAGCTTACCATATAAACATCCGAATTTTTAATGAGGTTCAGCACACCATTACGGGTTGGCCGGGTGGTAAACCAAATGCTGATGACACACATAGACCAGAAAGAAAATCTCCATTCCCAAAAAGAGTATTGATCTTTAGTCCACATCCGGATGATGACATTATCTCTATGGGTGGAACCTTTATCCGTTTAGCAGATCAGGGACATGAAGTTCACGTAGCTTACCAAACATCCGGAAATATTGCCGTTTTCGATGAAGAAGCTTTGCGATTTGCCGATTTTGTAATGGACTACCATCAGAGTTTTGGCTCAGGTTCTAATGAAATTAACAACCTCTATGAAGAAGTAAAATCTTCTATTGCTAATAAGCAACCCGGACAAGTTGACTCTGATCGAGTAAAAGCTATTAAAGGAATGATTAGACGAGGTGAAGCTAAAGCAACTGCTCGCTATGTCGGCTTACCGGACGAAAACATACATTTTCTGGATCTCCCGTTTTACGAAACCGGTAAAGTTCGTAAAAACCCTATAGGACCTGAGGATATAAAAATCACAAAAGACCTCATCTCGAAAATAAAACCACATCAGATCTATGCTGCCGGAGATTTATCAGACCCACATGGAACTCACAGGGTTTGTTTGAATGCTATTTTTGATTCTTTAAGAGAACTCAAAAATGAATCCTGGATGAAAGACTGCTGGGTTTGGTTGTACAGAGGAGCTTGGCAAGAATGGGGAATTGAGGAAATTGAAATGGCAGTTCCATTAAGCCCGGAAGAAACAGATCGTAAAAGAACCGGAATATTTAAGCATCAGTCCCAAAAAGACCGACCGCTATTCCCCGGAACTGATAAACGAGAATTCTGGCAACGAGCTGATGACAGAACCAGAACCACTGCAAAGCTCTACGACAAGCTGGGTTTAGCGGAATACGAAGCTATGGAAGCATTTGTACGGTGGAAAGAATTAGATAATGCCTAATTCTTTTCCCGAATGATCAATTTAGGCTCAATCAGAACTTTAAAAGGTACCTTGTATTCATTTTCTTCAAATATGATCTTGAAATTATTGAACAAAACTTTTCCAAGTTCTTTAGAATCTATTCCTATGGTATTTAAAGAGGAATCGTGTTCTTGTGTCTGTTTTACATTTCCAAAGCCTAAAATTGAAATGTCTTGGGGGAAGTTATACCCCTTTTCGATAAGTGCATTTTTAAAACCTCGGGCTACTTCATCATTTGAAGCAAAAATAGCGTCGATTTCTGAATTTTCAAGATCCAGAACATTGCCAATATTAAATCCGTCTTCGTATGTAGAGCCTTTGTTTTTGAATGAATTTCGAATTACAACACAACGCCCTGATTCTCCTTGTGATTCCAATTCGTCAAGAAAACCTTCCAGCTTTAAATCATCCGATTTATATCCGTTTTCATCCAGTACGATACATATTTTTTTCTCTGATTTCTTCAGCAGTTCACGAGCAGCTAAACTCCCAACTTTATAATTATCGATAGTAACTATTGGAACATTTGAATCATAAATATCGTGGCAAAAAAAAGCAGGAACCTGCTTCAGTATCTTTTTGTAGAGTTTTACTCCAAAAACAGACTTTCTTGAAGTACCAAGGATCAAACCATCAACCTCTTTGTTTGAAACAAGTTTAGAAATCAATTCCTCATGCGCATTAATAGTTTTAGAAACATGAACTTCAAGATTCTTATTAAGTTTTTTAGTCAGTTTTTCAACTTCGGTAAGTATGTCAAAAAAATTAGCGTCGTTATAATTGATAAGAGCGAAAGCGATCTTGTTGGTTGGAGCAACTTCAGTTTTGTTAAATCTTAAAAGCTTTTTATTTATGAATGTACCTTTTCCAACTCTGCTAACAAGATATCCTTTATCATTCAGCAATTGCATTGCCTTTTTGATCGTGGACATACTTACATCATACATTTCCGTTAATTGTAAATAATTAGGTAATCTCCCACTTTGCCCAAAATGATCATCATTAATCTTCTCAATCAGGTCTTCGGTAATAATTTCGTAAAGATGTTTATTTGTATCGTTCTTATCGATCATTCCTTCTCAATGAATTTTTCTAAATCTATGTATCCAATACTAACAAATAATTGGGTCAAATTGTGCTCTATTGTTAAAGAATTTAACCTGAAATCTAAAAATTTTTTTAAAACTTATTTTAATGTTTGTGATGTCTTCTCTGATAATGACAAAGTTTATTTAATAAAAGTAAAAGCAGTAAACGGTTCAGAAAGTTTTACCGATATTCGAAATATAACATTAATAAAATAGTAGGAATCCATTTATGAGTTTTATAGCCACTTTTAAAAAGAATCCTTGGTCCTGGATTCCAACTCTTTATTACATCCAAGGACTTCCGAACGTAATGGTTGTTGAAGTTTCAGTTGCTATGTATGCAACTCTATCAATTTCTAATTCTGATATCGGGTTCTATACAAGTTTGTTCTATTTACCTTGGGTAATAAAACCATTTTGGAGCCCTTTAGTTGATACTTATAAGACAAAAAGGTGGTGGACAGTAGCTACTCAATTCACAATGAGTTTGCTTTTTGCCGGAATTATTCTGGCTCTTATATCCGGCTCGTTCTTTCTTGCATCGGTAATTCTATTCTATTTTATTGCATTATTATCAGCTACACATGATATCGCCGCAGATGGATTTTATATGCTTGCATTGAGTGAAGAAAAACAGTCCTTTTTCGTTGGTATTAGATCTACTTTTTTCAGGATCGCTATTATTAGCGGGAAAGGTGGTTTAATTGTCCTTGCGGGATATATGATAGATTCTGGTATAGATACCCTTAATGCCTGGTCAATCTCTTTTGGAATAGTTGCTGTCTTGTTTTTTCTATTGAGCTTCTATCATAGTATTGTTTTACCAAAACCTGATACCGATGTCTCAACAGAGTATGATACTGTACAAGATCAGTTATCAGAGTTTTTAAAAACTATAGTTACTTTTTTCAAAAAAGATGATATCTGGGTTTCTTTATTGTTCATTCTTTTTTATCGATTTGGTGAAGCTCAATTAGTAAAAATGAGCTCACCTTTCTTCTTAGCCTCTATCGAAGAAGGTGGATTAGGACTAAGCCTTCAAGCCCTTGGAACAATAAGTGGTACTATAGGAGTTCTTGCTTTAGTTTTTGGAGGGATACTTGGAGGAATTTTAATTTCAAGAAATGGTCTTAAATTCTGGCTCTGGCCTATGATAATAGCAATGAATGTGCCTAATTTATCATATGTAATATTGTCCTTTACTCAGACCGATTCTTATTTCTTGATTAGCTCATTGGTAGCACTAGAACAATTTGGTTATGGATTTGGATTCGCTGCATTTCTGATGTTTCTAATTTATATAGCAAAAGGAGAATACAAAACATCTCACTATGCCTTTGCGACTGGGTTTATGGCCCTTGGACTAATGTTGCCCGGAATCGTCAGTGGCTATATACAAGAGTGGTTAGGCTATAAAGAGTTCTTCATCTGGATAATGATTGCAACCATTCCAATATTTCTAATAGCCCCATTTATCAAAATTGAAGACGACTTCGGTAAGAAAAAAGAAAAGACTACCTAGTACATCGGAACTAAAACAAACTTCGTAATTATACATTAAGAGCATTCATATAAATAAATTCAACTATGAGATCTAAGAGATACACCTTTATTGCTTTTCTACTTTTAATCACTGCTTTTGTCAGTTTTAAAGTTCAAGCCCAACCGCAAACTGTTGGGGAACCTCAAATTCTGCTGAAACAAGATGGAGTTAATTTTCAGGCTCCGGTCTGGTCGCCTGATGGGAATACCCTCGCTGTAACGGCAGACCGCTATGTTGGAATATGGCTTGCAAATGCTGATGGTACAAATTTACGACAACTTACAGATGCAGATGCAGGATTTGGATTCACTTGGTCAAACGATTCTCGATCTATTTTAACACGTCTTAATACGGTAGAAAACCGACGAAGAAACCATGCCATTACTATTTTTCATACAGATGGAAGCGCTCCCGACCAGATCACCGAATCTCGCCCTAAAATGGAAGCGTTACCACAATGGGCTCAATATGGAGAAAAGGTTGTGCTTATTCAGAATAATAAAATAGAAGCTTTTGATTCAGGAAAGAATATCCCCGATCAATTCAAAAATAAACCAAGCCTTCCTTTTTATGTACTGAAAAGCAATGAGATCGCAAAGGGAAAGATCCCCACTAATTCTACAGAAAACATCTCTCCTTTTGAGAATGCAACTTATTTAAATCTTGAAGTCTCTCCTGATGGACAGAAACTCGCTTTTGAAGTATACGGAGGAAATCTATACGTAATGAATGTGGATGGTTCTGATTTGGTAGATCTTGGAAAAGCAAACCGACCGGATTGGTCTCCTGATAGCAGATATGTCGTAGCTTCTGTAAGCGAAGACGATGGAAAAAATGTTACAAAAGGAGATCTGTTTGCATTTAGTGTTGATGGAAACCAAAGCATTAATCTCACTTCTCAAACTGAGATGATAGCTCAAAACCCAAACTGGTCGCCGGATGGTTCTAAAATAGCTTTCGATGTGCCTAATGAGGGTGTTATCTATGTTATCAATATTCAAAACTAATTCTTTAAGAACAGAATCTATCATCATGAAATTCAGACCAGTATTACATTCAATGAAAATATTATCCTGCTTCACGCTATTAACTATTCTTACCGTTTCCCTTTCAACTGAAACCAAGGCTCAGCTACCCGATATTTTAGGACTAGATGATGTTTCGATATTTCTGGATCCGGGACATAGTCAAACTGAAAATCAAGGATTATACGGATACTCTGAAGCTGAAAAAGTGTTGAGAATTGGGTTGGCTCTCAGAGATATGCTCCGAACTCAAACCGACATTGATACCGTTTATATCGCGAGAACCAGTGATTCTCAACAAGTTCCTCTCGGTCAAAGAGATGATCTCGCTAATGCTACCGGAGCTGATTTTTATTACTCAATACACAGTAATGCAGGGGCAACCTCTACCAATAATACGTTAATGCTTCACGGTGGATGGAGATCTAACGGAAATACAGTAGAAAAAACACCAAACGGAGGAAAAGCATTTGGCGACATCTTAATTGGGGAACTCACTGATGCGATGAGGATTCCTACTATTGGTAATTTTGCTGACCGAACTTTCTATCAAGGCTTTCCCGATAACCATTCAAACAAGTTTCCATATTTGCATGTAAACAGAACCACTAATATGGCTTCTGTGCTAAGTGAGGGGGGATTTCACACTAACCCATTTCAACAAAAAAGAAACTTAAATGCTGAATACAAACGATTGGAAGCACAAGCTGCTTTTTGGACAGTTATTGAATATTTTGGTGCCACTGAACGCCCTGTAGTTGGAATTACTACAGGAGTTATATCAGACGATGATGACGGTGAGCCACTTAATGGTGCAACCGTTACTATAGACGGTCAATCTTATACTACCGATACTTTTCAATCATTATTTAATCAGTATTCCTCTGACCCAGAAGAACTGAAAAACGGTTTCTACTATTTGGAAGAATTATCTAATGGAAACCAGCAAGTTATTGTTAGTGCAGAAGGTTTTTATTCTGATACCGCAACTGTGGATGTTCTTACAGATGACTTTACTTTCCATGATGTAAGTTTAGTTTCAGCTATTCCACCTTCCGTTACCGGATTTGAAAATACAGACACGCTTTTAGTTAATCCCGGAGAAAACCTGGTACTTCAATTCAGTAGAAAAATGGTTAAAACTACCGTTGAAGATGCACTTTCTCTAACCCCTACTGATAGTATCAGATTAGTTTGGAAAAGTGATTCCAGACTTGAGATCATAACCAATGAACTAGAATTTGAAAGCAATTATGTATTAAAAATAGATTCTACTGCTATCGATCGGTCTTCGTATATGCATCAGATGGATGGAAATAGTGATGGTATTGGAGGAGATTCATTCGTTCTGGAAATCAAAACCGGAAATGCAGATATCCAATCTCCTGTAGTATCAGATATTCGCCCAACCAACACTCAACTCAATGAGTTAACTCCGATCGCTTCAGCTACCTTTGATGAGTATTTGGATATATCAAATCTGAGTTCCAGCATTGAGATAAAGAAAGGCACATATTCTGTTCCCGGAACCGTAAAATACTATGAAGTATTTGGAAAAAGTGTGATCAACTTCTTCCCTTCTCAAAGACTGGATAAGAGCACCAATTATGTTCTGAGACTAAGTGGATCTATAAGTGATACCGTTGGAAATGCACTTGGATCTGATATAAACAGAACCTTCCCTACTACCGATCAGGAAATCAATAACGAAATTGTAGTTGATAATTTTGATGGAGGATTAAATGCATGGTGGGAACCTAATCAATCTGGAAGTACTACAGGTTATGTTCCGGAAGAAACTAGTTTAGAGGTTGAAACTGACATTGTTAACCTGCTGACAGGTAGTACCCAATCTATGCGAATCAATTACGGATGGAGAAGCTCTGACACTTCTCATCTGATTCGAGAATACAGAGGCAGTGTTTCAACTCCTAAATTCGGTAATTCCAGAATTCTACAATCCTATGTATTTGGTGATGGAAACGGTAATAAATTCAGGTTTGTAGTTCGTGATGGAAACGGAGAACTGGAAGCAAGTGAATGGTATACCGTTGACTGGTTAGGCTGGAAATTGGTCTCATGGGATATGGCAAATGATCCTGTTGTAGCGTGGGCTAATGGAAATGGAACGTTAAATGGCACACTCTATCTTGACAGCTACCAACTTACGTACACTCCGGGTCAACCTTCTACCGGTTTTATTCTTTTTGATGACTTGAGAGCTGTTGAAATGGGCCTAGCAACATCCAATGAAGACGAACTCCTTGCAGATATTCCATCCGATATAAAATTGAACCAGAATTACCCTAATCCGTTTAATCCAAGTACTAACATTACTTTTGGATTACCGCAGCATAGCAAGGTAGACATAACGGTTTACGATATGTTAGGAAGAAAAGTAGCCACTGTATTTGCAGGCACAAAGCCTCAGGGCTTCCACTCTGTTCAGTTTGATGCTTCCAACCTTTCCAGTGGAATTTACATCTATCAGCTGAGAACTGATTTTGGTATGATATCCAAACAGATGACTTTGTTGAAATAACATATTTAGGTCGATTTATATGGCAGGGACAGTTCATGAATTGTCCCTGTTACCACAAACAAATCCTGTAGGGGTAATTCATGAATTACCCCTACAGGATTTTATATATAGGGTCATCCCGTCCGCCAGCTGGCGGATCGGGATCTTTGTAAGGAATTGCTCTTGAAACAGTCTTACTTCCTATGAACAAAGGCTATGTGTACTTTCTTACTACCTATCGAAGAACTACAAATTATATCGGAGTTACCAATAACATTCCCCTTTCTAGTTCAAGCGTCACGCTTGGACGAATGTTTTGCAAGAAATGCACTAGCGAGACACTTGCGTTAGTTGGGGTTCTTGTATATGCCGAAGAATACGATAATATAAGTGATGCTATAGCAAGGGAGAAACAACTAAAGAATTGGCATAAACAGTGGAAATGGAATCTGGTAAAGCA
>TARA_R100001591_G_scaffold13674_3_pt1 | contig 42044 bp, 56 predicted proteins | sample TARA_R100001591 | Tara Oceans TARA_R100001591 (sample SAMEA2622725) | marine metagenome | biome: marine biome (ENVO:00000447); feature: surface water layer (ENVO:00002042); material: "saline water (ENVO:00002010), including plankton (ENVO:xxxxxxxx)" | depth 5 m
TGATATTAAAGAAGATACAAAAGCTATTACTCAAACACTTATTGATATGAATAATAAATGAGGTTAGATAATGAACAAAATAATGTTATCATTATGTTTATGGTTTGGACTATCTTTTTCTTGGTTGTACTCGCAATCAGTTAATTTAGATAGTTTTCAATCTATACAACTTATGAGCCAAGAAGATTGTGCTGTGGTACAAGTAAATGCTTCTTGGAATTACAAAAATAGATTAAATATTAACAAGCTTGAAGATTGTTATTTAGCAGAAGTAGATCTATCTAATAAAACGATAGGTGCAGTAATACAAAGTGAATGGAATATAAAAGTGGTTCCTACTATTATTATATTTGAAAATGGTAAGGAAGTAAAAAGATTTGAACCAGGAATTTCAATGAAGTTTGATGAAAGAACTGTATTAGAAAGTATTAGAAAAGAAATTAAATAATTAGTAAAATAAAAATATAATATGTAAATTGGGAGGCGTTATGGCGTGGAATTTTGATGATAACAATAAAACTGAACAAAAAACTGAAGCTCAAAAACAAGCCGATTTAGAGAGAAATTTAAAACTTGGAGGTGCTGGTGCTGCTGTATTTAGTTTAGCATCATCACCAGGTAGAAAGGTTGCAGGTGCAGCACTTAATGTAGTTAAAGGTGTTACTGCTGCTCCATTAGGAGCTGGATACGGTTTGCTTCAAAGTGCAGGAGCAGTATTAAGAGGTCAAGGTACAGGCGGTGTGTTTGGAGAAATTTTTGAAGCTTCTAGAGCACTTACAGCACCAGGAGATATAGGTGGAGGAGATACCCCTAATATTAGTGTTAATTCTAATCAAGTTGGACCAAACCAATCTGGTAAAATTATTCGTGATAGAGTTAAAAGTAAAACATCTAGTATAAGGGGAAATGTATATAATTCAGATCTAGCAAAAAAAGCTATGAAAAATATTGGAAAAACTAACACAGGTGTTACTGGTTTAGCATCTAAAGGAGATATAGCAAGACAAATAGCTACGGACACAGCAAAAAGAGGAGGACAAACAGTTTTAAAGTTTCCTAAAGTAGGTATGCTAGACCTTGCTGGTGTTTTTGCTCCATTTATTAAAATGGCTATTGATAATAAAAAGAAAAATATTTATTAACAAAAGAAGGAGAAGTAATGGCTAAAGAAAAAGTCGATCTTCGTAAAGAAGCAGAAAGTAAAATGGAAACATTAGTAGAGCAACATAATGAACTTGCTGGACAAATTCAGGAAGCTAATGCTAGACTAGGAGAAGTAAAACAAATGATCATTGAGCATCAAGGATATATAAAAGGTCTTGAGGCTTGCGATATAAACTGTGAGGAGAAAAAATAATGGGACCAATATTAGGTAAAGTTCTAACAAGTTTAGGAACAGAAAAACTAATTAAAGCAGTTATCATGCATTTAGGTGATTGGTTAGTAGCTAAATCATCTAACAAACTTGATGACAAACTATGGGCTGAAGTTAAAAAAGCCTTAGATAAAAAATAGGAGGTACCATTGAAACTTAAGCAACGTGGTATTATAATACCAGACCAGCATTATCCTTTACATGATAAAGCTGCAGTAAATTGTGTAGTGAAAGCTATACGTAAAATAAAACCAGATGTATTTGTTAATCTTGGAGATGTTGGTGAGTGGGAGTCAGTATCTGCGTGGAAGTATAAAGATAAAAAGTTACCACCACTTGAGTTTCAATTGCCTATTGTTAATGAAGATATACGGTTGGTTAATAAAGGGTTGGATATTTGGGATGAGGTTTTAGATGAAGTCAAATGTAAAAAGAAATATTTATTACAAGGCAATCACGATCTCTGGTTGGATAATTTTTCTAACAAGTATCCCTATCTTAGTAATTACAGCTTTTTTAAAGCGTGTAAAATAAAAGAAAGAGGGTATAAATATACCGAATATAACTTACCAATACAAATAGGAAAACTAACATTCTTTCATGGAGCATTTGCTACAACATATCATGCAAAGAAACATTTAGAAACTTATGGAGAAAATGTGATGTATGGACATACACATGATATACAGAGACATACACTGACAAAGCTTAATGGCAATATTGGTGCTTGGTCTATGGGGTGTTTAAAAGATATGTCACATGAACAAAATAAATGGCTTAAGGGTAGATTGCACAACTGGGGTCATGCATTTGCTGTTGTAGATTGGTACAACAATGGTGAATTTAAAGTAGAAGTAGTGGAAATAATAGATGGTAAAACATCTTTATGGGGAGAGATAATAGATGGGAATATATAATACATCAACTGGTAAAGGACAAGAATTTAAAGGAACATCTATAAACGATAGTAGAAGAAAGTATAGTTTAAAAACAAAGTCTAAAAAGAAAGTGAAAGCTGTAACTATGGATGAAATTACTAGAGGTAATGTATTCTGTACACAACTTAGGAAAAAAGCAAATGCCTAAGAAAACAATTAACATTACAAACTTTAGTGGTGGTCTTAATAACAATACATCACCAAGAGATTTAGTAGATAACGAATTTCAATTACTATTGAATTTAGATAATGAAGTACCTGGTAAAATTAAATTAATAGGTAATGCAGCTGAAAATTTAACAGCTAATGCTTTAGATGCTCTTAATTCTGTAAACTATGGAAATGGTATACATAATACAAACTTTGATAGAAATCTTAGCGGTGCTGAAACTGTATCTGAAACAGAATACTTATTCATACATGATAAACCAAATACAAAAGTTGTTGCTTTAGATTTATCTGGAGGAGGACATGCTTTAGAGTCATCTGCTTTTGATATAGACTATGGTAGTGATAATGCTTTGTTAAATATGTATACTATTGATGGTGTAGTTAGAGTAGTTCCTCACTATGGTAGTGAAAATAATAAAGCAAAGACTTTAGCATATTACAAATATTCAAGAACATTAGGAACTAACACTACAGAATCTATTAGAAATGTTTTAAGTACAGGTACATACAAGGTTGTAGATATGTTTGTAGCACCTATTCGTGGTGGTAGTTCAGCTGCTCCATATAGTTATGATGTAAATGCTTTGTATAATCATGCTACTCCAGATTCTAACAATCAAAATATTAATTTATTTAAACCAGAGTTTGGTAGTGAAGTTTATATGCCAAGAGCAAATACGTTATCAGCTATAAGTGGAACAGAGTTTTCATTTCAAAGTATGAGTAATTGGTTAGAATTAGAATTAGATAATTATGAAACTTTTTCTAGCAATGCTTATGATGTTAATGGAGATGGTTCTATGGCATTTTTAGCGTACTTTCCTAATAACAATAATGATGATAATGATTCTACGATTACATTAACACAGGAAAGTAGATATGGTTTTTGGGCTACTAAGGTTTATAAAAATTATAATACTACATCAGAGCAAGAATCTAATACAACATTTTTAGGTATTGCACCACAACATGGAAGTTCTGATAATATACAACAAAAATTAAGATTTGCTTTAATTGGAAGAATGGGAGATAAAGCTCATAACTATTGTGGTTTTAAAATATACTGGGGATTAATAAATGATTTTGTAGAAGGGGAAGACAGACATACTGGATCAGTATCTGCAAAATATTTATTTTGTGAAGTTGATTTTGAAGAAGGAATAAGAATGGCTGGTAGTAATGACTATAGTGCCTTTGGTGTTATAGAAGCAAATAGTAAAAATAATTTTATGTTTCCTACTAATTTTTTTGCAAATGCTACAGATACCACAGGAGATGGTAAAGTAGTAACAAGTTTATCAACAGCAGAACCTTTTATAAATGATGATACATCTGTTATAGGTAGAGCTAACACAGGATTTAAAACACACACAGTAATGAATAGAAGATTGTATGTTGGTAATGTTCAGTATTATGATAAAGATAATAACCTTGTTACTAAATCTGATAGAGTATTAAAGTCTAGAACTGGTAAGTTTGATATAATACCAGAAACTTCTTTTATAGATGTAGAAGTTGAAGATGGTGATAGCATTATTAGGCTAGAGTCATTAGGTAGTAAGTTGTTACAATTTAAAAAACGTAATTTATTTATTATAAATACAAGTAGAAATATAGAATTTTTAGAAGCAGCATACGACTATAAAGGTTGTGAAAAAGAATATCATGTAACAAAAGGTGAAGGATTTGTAGCTTGGTTTAATAAATACGGAGCTTTTCTTTACACAGGAAAAAGAATTGTTGATATTACTTTAGGTAAAAATGGACAACCAAAGTTTGATGATTGGGGAGAAAAATACTATCATGATAATAATGTTATAGGATATATACCTAAAACAAAACAAATATATATTAGAAGCAAACAAACTGTAAATGTTAATAGTTTTCCTGCTAATATATTATTATATGATATTAAGTCTGAGTCATGGACAACTGGTGATGTAGCAACAACAAATGATATTACTAATATTATTACAAGAGAAAATGGTGATCTAAATTGGATGGAGGTAGTATCTGGTGATGGTGAATTAAAAAAATGGAGTAACACTCCTTTAACTTTTACAAAAACAGGAGTTATAATGAAGTCTAAAGAGTTTGATTTTGGTACTCCTATGGTAAATAAAAACATTAATACTATTTATATAAATTGTAAACAAACAGCTAACATAACATTACAGGGATTTGGCACAAAAAGAGACAATACACCATTAGATTTAACTGATATTGGTGCATTAACAAACACTACAAATACCTTTAAAACGATTAAATTGGTCCTTCCTGACACTTTTAAGAACTTAGTGAGCTTTGGTATAGCCTTAAAGAGTACAGGGGCCGTAAACGCTGGATTTGAAGTTAATGATATACAGATTGTATACAGAGATAAGGTATATAGGTAATGGAAAAACAAACATTAATAGAATCATTAAGTGAATTAAAAGATTTAGATAGAGAAGTTGACAATGTTAAACAACAATTTACTACACATATAACTTCTAAAAAAACTAAACCTAATAATTTTGAAGGTTCAGATGGAGATAGATTGGTAGTAAAAGAACAAGACGAACATTATCTTTATATAAAAGTAGAGAATAGATGGATGAAAACAAAATTGGAGGAAATATGAGTATATATCAAGCAAAAAATGCTATGACAGAGTTTAATCAGTTTGGAAAACGTCAAGCAGTAAAAGATCAATTTGCTCAAGTAAGTGGACCTGGAGCTGGTTTAATGGATGTTGTTGGAGGAATAAGTGCAATGACTGGATTGCATGGAATGGTAACTGGCGTTCAAAACTTTTTAATGACACCAGAACAAAGGTTTCAAAAAGGACTAGATACTGTTGCAAAAAATGCTGAGACTATAAATAACTTTGTTGATAAGATACCTGCAGATCAATTAGAGTCTATAAGAAAAATGTATGGCTATGATAAGAGCAATCAGTTTTCAGCTGCGAGAAGATTTTTATTTAGTTTAGATAAGTCAACTAATAAAATAAGAACAGATGCAGGAATACCTATACCAGATGAAAATTTTGTTAATATATTTTTACAAGGTGTAGAAAATTTTATACCAGAAGAATATTTTAATGCAGGTAATTTATGATAGTGCCTAACGATATTAGTTTTAGACAAAAACTTTACGACCATATTAAGTTGCGTGAAGGTTATAAGAATGTAGTATACTTAGATACATTGGGTAAACCTACTGGTGGCATAGGACATTTATTATCTTCTGAAGAAAAAAAAATATATCCAGTAGGGTGTTTATTAAAAGAGTCTATTATTAGAGAGTGGTATGATAATGATATACAGAAATCATTAGATGCTTGTAATGATCAATGTAAAATACTAAATATACATGATGTTGATTTCAAAATAGCTTTAACATCTGTAAACTTTCAACTTGGTACTAAGTGGTTTAGAAAGTTTCCATCAGCATGGAAAGCATTGTGTCATAAGGAGTATGATAAAGCAATAGATGAAATTATGTATGCTAACAAAGAAGAAGAAAGATACTCTAGATGGTACAAGCAAACACCAGTAAGAGTAAAAGATTTTGTAGAGGCAATAGAGAATATTAAGGAGAATGTATAATGGCACAAGGTAAAAAGAAAGGTTCAGCACAAGATTTAATGCTACCTTTTTTATCTGAAAAAAAGATAATGGGAAGCGATGGTGGTAATCCTACGCCTAATCCAGATTTTGTTAGAGCAATGCAAGCACAACAAGACAGTTTAGATCAGGCAGAAGAAATGAGACGTATGGGGCAAAATGAATTACAAGGTACTCCTAATACTCGTGATCCTTATTTTGATAAAGAAATGAAAAAACAAAATGCTTTACAACTTGAAAGAGATTTTAAAAAAAGAAAACAATTAGAAAAAATGAAAGAACCTATATCTATGAATAATAATATGATTCAAATGAGAATAAATAAACAAGAAGCTTCAAAAAGATATGCATATAGTTTTGGACTGCCTCAAGTTATGGATTTATTAGGTATGGAGTTTGTATCTTTTGATGAAAGAGGGGAGGAGATTATATAATGACTGATTATAATGATGATTTGCAATATAGAATGCCTAGTTTTAATGCTGCACAATTTTTTGGATCAAGTAGTATGGGTAGCAATATAGGTTCTGCATCTGGATTTGGTTCTCGTTTTGCTAACATGGGAAGTAGAATAACTCCTGCAATGCCTAGACTTGGTGGTGCTATGGGTAAGTTTGGTGGTAAACTTGCTGGAGCAGCAGCAGCTAATCCTTTGGGATTTGCATTAGGAGCTATAGGTTTAGTTGGCGGTTTTTTTGCAGCAAGAAAAGCAAGACGTAGAAGAAGGAAAATGCTTAGAGAAAGAAAACAAAAAGCATTAGAGGCTGAACAAAGATTAGTAGAAGCAGCTGGAGGAGTAAGAGAAGATTTTGGAGTTCAAAGAGATTTTCTTGGTCAGTCTGTTGGTTTTAGACAAGAAGCTGCTGTAGACAATTTTGAGAGAGTAAGAGAAAGAGCTCAGTATAATTTAGGTGCTACTAATTTAGCTGGCTCTGGAGCTGTAGATACAACTATGGCACAGTTAGATGACAGGTTTGCTATGAGTGCAGATAACTTGCAACTACAAGAACAGCAAGCACAATTTAGACTAGACCAGTCTGAAGAAAGTCAATTAAGAAGTATACAGAATAATTTATTAGAGTTATCTCAGTATACTGGTAGTAAGATTAACGTATTAGATAATGTATAGGAGATAGAAATGTCATATAGTAAATCATTGATAGACTCTTTAATAATGTTTGGACAAGTAGGAAGAAATACAGTAGATTATTTTACTAAAGATGATATTGATCCAACAGCAGCTGCTAAAGAGGTTATACTAGCACAATTAAAGGGTGAAGCAGAAGTAGCTAATAAAATTACTAACGCTGCAATACAAATTGGAATATCTGATTATCAATCAGTTCAGCAAGAAGCTGCAGCTATAAGAGCAGAAGATAGAGCAGATACAAGAGCACAAGCAGCAGAAGATAGAGCTTTGGAAGATTATGGAACACAACTTGGAATAGAAGATAAATTTGCACAGAAAAAAGAAACTAGAGCAGAAAAATTAGCAGATAAAAGACTTTTAGAAGAAGCAGGAATAACAGTAGGTTCTGTTGCAGTTCCTGATTTAATGGACAATCCTGCATTTGCAGCATTTTCAACAGGTAGAGCTGGTATACTTAGAGGTGGAGGTATGATCTTTGGACCTAAGATAGGTAATGCCGAAGATGCTGTAATGCAACAAGTAAAAGCAGTAACAGATGGTTATTCTAATGCTCAAGATAGTTTTCAAAGAATGCTTATGAAAAAAGAAGTATTAGGTGATAATGCTGCATTTGATATAGCTGCTAATGGTATAATGAAAGACATTAATTTATTAAAGTCTAATAAAGAACAAATTAAAAACTTCTCTAGTGCAGGTCAAAGACAGATGAAAGATGAATTGATTATGATAGATAATACTATCAAAGAGTTAGAAGGTTATTTCAAACAATTAACTGACTAATGAAATTAAACAATCGATTATTAAAACAAACCATTAGGGAACTTGAAGTTGGTCTTATAAATCAAGAAAGGTTTTTACAAAAACTTGATACTATATATAAAGCAAACCCTACATCTTTTACCGAAGAAGAAGTAGATTATATAGAAAAACAATTTAAAAAAACTGGTGTTGATTTTAACAGAGATTTAAAGGTTGCTGATGCTAATCTTATAAGTACTGCTAATCAATTTGTATCTGGACTTGTTGAAGGTTTTACAACTCTTGGTTGGTCAGATGAACCTGATACATCTATAGAATCTATAGCTAATAAAGTAGGACACCTTGTTGGTTTTGCTCCTGATGTTATTGCAAGTGCACTATCTATGGGCCAGTATATACCAGTAGCTGTAGCTAAACGTGCTAGTTTAAAAGCAGCTGGTGGTGTAACAAAAGGCTTACGTGCTGCTGGTGAAGCGGCTCCTCCTGCATTTAGAAAAGAAATAGGTACAGATACCTTTGCTTTACAATCAATACCAATGAAGGTAGCTGATAAAGTTATAGAGCAGGCTAAGGCATCTTTTGGAGATGCAGGTGTATTAAAGGACGGCTTTCTTGCTAAGGGTATATTAAAAAGTCCAAGGTTTAGAGATATAGGAGAGCAGGCTGCACACTTAGGTATAGCTATGGGTGTAAGTAGTTGGACAGAAGGTGCTAAAGGTGCAGCAGATGCAGCTATACATGGTGCTATAGCTGGTGGTATGTTTGGAACTATTGGTAATTATGTAAATGTAGCACGTATATATGCTAATCCTAAGACAAGAAAACTTGGTGAAAATATTATTCGTAGAAAAGCTGATGAGTTAGCAGCAGAAGATAGAACTTTAGAAGGAATCAATATGGCTATTAAAGGTGCTATTGGTTCTGGATTACAAGGTGGTATGGCTACTGCACAAAATTTACCTGTACCAGAACAGGTATATGAATATTTATTAGGTGCTTTCTTTGGTGCTACTGCTAGAGATGCAGGATTTATACAAAGAATTAAGTATCTAAATAAAAACTCAGAACGTTTTCGTTCATTAGAAAAAACAGAACAAACTTTAACAAGAGAACTTGAAGCTGATCCAGAGTTTTTAGCATTACCTAAATTTGATAGAGACTATGTAAAGAGTAGAATACCATTAATACAACAACAGGTATTTGACAGAGATGTTTCTATTACTAAAGTTGTTATACCTGAAGTAAAAGCTATATTAGATGAAAAAGGTATTACAAGACCTACTCGTGAACAGTGGGAGCAAATTAAAGCTGAAGTAGAACAAACTAAAATAGCAGAAGCATTAGAAAGTGTTGAGAATATAGCAGTAATAAGTGATAAAGATAAAAGTGGATTAGAAGCATTTAAGAGAGAAATAAAAGAAAACTTAGGAATGGATTTAGCTGACCTAGTAAATTTAACTTCTAAGGATTTAAATGAACCAGCTATTAGTAATCCACAGATAAAAACTTTAGTAGAAAAACTTAGGTCTATGAATATATCTACAAGTCAAGACCAGTTGTTAGTTGATATAGGTAGACTTGCTGTAGAGACTGAGTACAATTTACCTAAATTTAAAGAGGCTTTAAAAGAAAAATATCCTGAGCAAATAAAAGATGGAAAAGTTTTTTTCAAAGAAGTTAATGAATCGTTATTAGGTTCATATTTAAAACTTAAAAAAAATGTACAAATAAGAGAAGATTATGAGATAGATTTTAGTAGTGGTCAACCAGTTGTTACAAGACAACCTATGAGAGATATAGGAGATAAACCAGTTGGTGCTCCAAGACAAAAAAGTAAATACAATGAACATATAGGAAATGGCAGAAGAGTACGTATTATTGTTAGACAAGCTTATATACAAGAAAAACTTCATAAGTTTGGTCTATTAATAAAGGACGGAGGTTTAGTAGAAGTACCTATATTTGGTAGAAAGAAAATTTTAGATTTTTCTGACAATGATATTACAATAGGTTCAGGTAAAAATAAAAAAGTATTATATCAAAAGTTTGAATATTTTCTTAAAGACGCTATGTTAAATGATTTAAATGCTTCTGCTAGAGAACAAGGATATTATATATATGGTGGTGCTAAAGATACTGGAGAGATTATATTACACAAACGTCCATTTACAGACACAGAAATTACCACTGCTTTACAAAAACAATTATTAAGAGATAATAAATTATTTACACAGGATAAATTAACAGATGTGCAAGCAGAAGATTATGCAAGTAATATTTATTATTCTTTGTTAGATGCTGGCTATATAAAAGCTAATGAACCAATAACTTATGACAAATTAAATGATGGATTAAAAAAGTTTAGACAGAATCCTTTATTTGAAACTGTACAAAAATTTAATAAATACAATAGTTTAGCTCAAGGTCAAGAAGTAAAATTGGAGTCTGTAGATTACAAAGGTAAACTAGATGATAATGGAGAGTGGAAAGTTGTACAGATAGAAGACATACCTTCTACATTTAAAGTAGATGGAGAGCCTTCTAAGAGTGCTATAGATGCTGTTGTATATATAAGAAAAGAAATATTTGATGCTATTTCTGATGCTAATTATAGAGATCCAGATAGTGGATTTTTAAAACTTGTAGGATTTAAAGCTCCTAGAGAAGGAACTGGTACTATATTATTTAAAACTGGTACATTTAGAGCTACTACTGCAATGGATAAGTTTATGAAAGCTAATAATATAGATATTATTACTGCTGAATCTGCAACAAAAACAATGTTAGGTATTAAAAAACATAAACTAGAATGGAATAATAATACTAAAGAATACTCTATAAAAGATAACATAGAATCATTTGGTATAAAACCAGAAGAATTATATTTGAATTATGGTGTTTATGAAAACCCTAACAAACTTTATAATGGTTTATTAATTGCTAAACAAATGTTTGATAAACTCAACAAAGAGCAAATAGGTAAAGACTATGATAACTTTGTAGCTGATTATGATAGAATGATTGAATCTTCTGTTGTAGGTAATCCTGAAAAAACCAAAGCCTTTGAACAAGCTTTTGCAAAACAAGATTTAAGTTTAGAGTATAATATAGATACAATATCATTAGGTGCAATTAATAGAGTATTAGAGTCTGATCAAATAAAAACTCCTTTTGGTTTAAAATTATTAAGAAAAATATTAGAAAGAGGTCGTGAAGATTATCATCAAAATATACAAGAAGCTACTGATTTAATAGATGTTACTTTACAACAACTTGTTAAATATGATGTGCCAAATGCATTATTTAAAACTGGATATGATATTGGATCTGTAATTTATCCTCCATATTTATCTTTTATTAATAGAAGTTTAACAGAATATCGTCATAAAAGAGTAGTAAAACCTAGAGTAAATAATGCCGTAGAAGGTAAGTTAGGACCTGCTGATCCAGAAACTGCTACTGGATTACGTGATAATCAAATAAGATTAGGAGAAACTTTTAGAGATATGCCTATAATGGTTGGAAATGATCAGATAACTTTAGGAAAAGCTATTGATAGATTAAACGTTATAAAAAATGATATACAACAATTTGGTACAGAAATAAATCAATTAAGAGATGCTCTTACATTTTTAATTATGCGTAATCCTAATAGTGGTAATGGTGGTGTACGTGTTGTAGAGGTAGTTGGATTTACAGGTAGAAGAGGTATGAATGTTGTCACTACATCTAAAACAGATTATTACTTAGGTGGTGCAGATAAAGATGCTGACAGTGTATTTATGTATCAGAATATGCCTGAATCTTTTAAGAAAGTATTTAAGAAATATGAGAATGAATTAGCAGGTAAAAACAATGAAGATGCATTATCATTTGAAACTCCTCAAGGTAAAGAATGGCAAAGTTTAGTTGAACAATATCCAGATATTAAAGTATCTGAAGGTGGAGCAAATGGTACTAGAGCATTAGAAGATTTAATGAATAGTAATCTAAGAATTGATGTAGCTAGAAATGCACGTATTGGTAAAAAAAATATTGAGTATGTAGTATCTGGATTTAATCGTATGCAAATGGTAGCTGATATTATTCAACAAGATACCGCTATGGGAATACCAGAAATGAAACTGACTACATTTATTAAAGGTACAATGTTTCCTATTGGTTTAAAGTTAAAAACATCTGTGAGAGAGTTACAATTAGATACATATAGAGGTATTAATCTAATGGCAGACTCTGCAAACTTTACAAAAGTAGCAACCTACGATAAAATATTAGATACTTTTTGGTCTAAACATTTTGAAATTACAGGTAAGCCTGAAGTTCAAGGCAAAGAATTTGATATGTTTGAAAGATATAGCAATGAATACGAGTATGCTTTTAATAGAATTACAGAATTAAAGTCATTTAAAGATATACATTCTGTCGGATATAGAAATAAAAATGTAACAGATCCAACAATATCTACTACTATTGGAGAAAATTATTTAAAAACTTTTGGCTCACAAAATAGATTCTATTACCATATAGCAAAAGCTTTAGTTGATTATCCTAATTTTGTTATTAATCCTTTTAAATTTTATGCTAAAGAATTTAAAGACTTTGCTGCTACTGATGTAGCAAAAGCATTAATATTAAGATATAGAGAACTTGTAGTTGATCATCCATTGTTGCAAAGGTTTGGTTTAACTGATAATTATAACTCTCAACTAGAAGCTAAGGATACATTAAATTTAATTATTAATGAACCAGGATTATTGCATCAAAAAGTTTTTGAATACCAAGGTATATTTAGAAGTTTAAAAATGTCTGAACAATTTATTAGAGATATACAACAGAAAAAACCTAATGAATATGGATCTGAAACTGCTGAAATGATTGTAAAAGATATTATAGATCAAACATTTATGATAAAATCTTTATTTGATAGAGGAAATAACTTAAGTTTTCCTGGCAAAAAACATTTAGAATTATCTGGTAATGATGTAAATACATTAATTAGAAGAATAAAATTAAACTTTAAAGATAAGTATCCTACTATCTATAAAGATATAGAACCTATTATAGAAACATGGTTATTATCAAGTCCATTGAAAGGACCTACTACTGATATACAAAAACTTGCATTGTTAGATATAGAAAAAGAAAATTCTAATATTAGTAAGTTTATAAAAGATGGTGATAGATTAAATAATGAAGACTATTCAAGAGCTTTGTATTTTAAAAATTTAGCATTAACAAAATATAGACCTAACGTAGATAATATATCTAGCTATATAGCTATAAGTGATAGAGGTAGACAAAGTTTCTTTTCTGATATGCGTCAAATGTTAGAGTCTAATGGTCAAAGAGTTGGAGAAAAACTATCTCAAAAACTTATAGATAATGATGCAATTAAGTTTGAAGAGCAGTTTAAAACAACATTTAGTATTGAAGCATTTGATAGATCTTTATCAGAAAATACTGTATATCAAAATAATTTTGAAATAGTAGAAGATAGAGTAAAATTTAATTTCTTTGGTAATAAAGATAAGATAGTTGATACAATAATAGAAGATGCTCCTAGCTTAAAAACTAAACAAGAAAATTTAGATGGATATATAGGAGAACTTATACCTCAGTTTGAATATTTATTTAGAGTAGAATCTGATAAGAATGCTATCTTAACAGACAAAGCTAGTAAAGAAATTAAAAAACTTAGAGAAATATTGTTTCAAAATCCAGACACTATAATGAGATTAGAAGAAATGTTTATGGAATTAACATACAATCAAACTGGTGTTCAAAGAAGATTAGAGACTATGACCACAGAAGATCTTGTTATGTTTAATAAAAGTTTAGAAATGTTGTTAAGTAAAAAGACAGCATTTCAAAAACAAAGAGAAGCTGTTAGAAAGCCTAGTGCTATTGATCAGACGTTAGGATATGGACAGGCTGCTAAATATTTATTTAATTTAGATAGATTTGAGATAGAGACTAATGCTAGACCTACATTAGATAAAAATGGAAAAATATCTAAAAAAAGAATATCTATACCTGTTACTACTCTTGAAGCAGGTAGAGTAGCTATAGATAAATTTGATACATATCAAAAGATTATTTATAAACTACAACAAGATAAAGTTGATGGTGTATATTATTATTTTAATACCACTGATAAATTAATGGCAGAACATAGAGACTTGTTGTTTCAAGCTGCTGTAAATAAAATAGAATACAATCCAGGACCTGATGGTAAACCAAGGTTTCCTACGCAAGTTGGTGGTGAGGGGGAAAGAACTTACATTGTAGAATCTTATTTAGATACTCAATCAGCAATTAAAAAACTAGAAGATAGTGGAGTTGTATTTAATATACCACAAGGTAATATAGATGGTACATTAACACCTATAAAACCTCAACAATTTGTAGATAGAATTGCATCTGATACATCTAAATTATTACAAAGTATTAAGAATACATACATAAAAACAAATGTAAAACAGTTATCTAAAACATTAGTAGATCTACAAAAAGTTAAAGGACTTTCATATGGCACTAATAAAGATGGTGCGTTTGTAGTAGAAGGGGTGTTTAAAGGCTCACAAACAAAAGACCTAGACTCACGTAACCTTGAACAAACTTTCTTGCAAGAAACAGGCATTATAAATGAAAATAGGGTGTCATTGTTATATAAAGATATGATGAACAGAAATGTAACTGACAGAGAATATATTGGTAAATATCTTATGAGTGTTAATGATTATAGATTTATCAAATTCCATATGGAGTTGAGAGATAGAATACAATTTTTATTAGAACCAAAAGGCATTAATGTAAGTAAACCTAAGGGTAAAGTATCTCAAAAAGGTTCACAAGCTTACATTGTAAAACAGACAGTATTAAAAGAGTTAGCAAAAACTAAAGGTGAGTATACTAAATATTATGTTGGTGATATTGTAGAAGGTTATTTTCCTAGGTTAGGACATGGTAGATATCAGGCTAATCAAGAAAAACTTGCAGAGTGGATTAAAGATAATGTTGAAGTTAAGTTTAACAGAGCATTACAAGATAAAAAGTTATTACCAACTTACCTACAAGCAAAGATGGACATAGATGGTGTAAGTCATATGGAGGCAGCTCTTACATATAAAAGAGATTTAAAAGCAGGTTTTGAAAGAATGATAGGTGTTTCTATAACTAATGGTCAAGCAGCTGCTGAAAGACAAATAACTGATTTAATGGAAAGACCAAATCTTGATGGATTTATTGGTGATTATGCAGCTAGCATGACTAAAAATAGAGGTGAAACGTTTATGCCTTTTTATCAAAAAGATATTGATGCTGTACGTTTTTATACAAGTGGATTGTTTAAGATGTGGTTTACAAATCTTGCTGGATTAAGATCTGAAATATTGTTAAGAAACTTTGATAATGTTCATAAAGGTCAAGAATGGGCAGCTGATTGGTCAAACTATATGAGAGATTCTTTTACAAATATGATGGGTTTAAGTACATATCGTGCATTGAACTTGCATGGTATACAAAAAAAAGACCAAGAGTTCTTAAGACAATATATAAAAGATGGTTTGACTGGACCTAAAGAAGGTACTGGTAGATATAAAAAAGATTTGATTAAAGATTTTGATGCAGCTATTGATGTTATGCCCCATGAACAGATGTTGATATTTAAAAGAAATAATAGAAATGTTGAAAAGACTAAAGCAGAAATTAAAGCATTAAGACTTTCAAGAGCTAATAAGTTAGTAGAAAGAGTAAACTCTACTGGTAAGTATGGATCATTGTATCATCTAACAAGTGATGAAGTAGCAGTTAGATTCTTTAATAAGCTAGACAGAGCCTTTGGTGGTAAATTATTTGGTCCTTTACCTACTAATTCTAAAGATAGACAATTTGCTATTATGCAACGTGTAAGACAGTTGAGTGACCTAGAAGGTAAGTTTGAGCTATTATCATTATTATCACACCCTAAAACAGCTATTACTAACTTATATGGTGGTACTGTTAATACGATATCTGATACAGGTTGGTCAGCATTTAGGAAAGCAAATGATTCTGAGTGGATGATACAGAACTTATTTGGTGGAGGTAAAGCAGAGTTTTCTGTAGTAGGACCAGATGGTAGAGTACAAAAGGTTCAGATTAATAGTATGAAAAGAATTTTTGAATGGATGGAAACTATTGGGGTATATGATCAGATGTTCTTAGATCTTGTATCTCTTGATAAAAACTTTGGTAGACAGGGTGTAAAAAAGTTTTGGATTGAATTTATATCACGTATGAATAAATCTTATAAAGAAGGCAGAATAACTTCTAAAGAGCTGCACGACATTGAATCTAAAAGAACTTTAAGAGAAACAGCAGAATATTTAAAAGTAGAAATACCTGTTGTTGAAGCTGGTGCTTTACCAATGAAATGGTCGGAACGTAAACTACGTGGTACCGCATTTTTAGCTAACTATATTAATATGAGAACTATTTTAGGTGAGAAAATTTTTGATGGAATACCATTTAATAGTCCAGTTATTACAGACTTTGCTATGAAAGGTGTTAAAGCATCTCAGTTTATGTATCAGGCTACATTCAGGCCTAACTTTGCTAATACATCTTTAGGTCGTGTATTAACCAGATTCCAACCATATGCATGGAATAGTATTGGTAGACGTATACAGATCACAAAAGATGCTAAGCTTGAAGGTTGGAAAAGAGATACATTGTCTCAAAAGAAATTTGAAAGACAACTAACTCTAGATTTAATGGCATTAGCACTTGGTAATATATTTATTGCTAGTATTTTTGAATATGCATTATCACCACCTATGAACTGGTTACAAGATACATCTGCATTATTGTTTGGTGATGAAAAAGAAAGAGAACGTGCATTCTTTAGTTCATATCCTTCTCAATATTTAGCACCATTACAGATCGTAACACCACCTATTGCTAGATTTGTATTGTCTCCTATCACTGCTATATTAAATGGTGATATGGAAAACTTTTATAAATATCAAGTTGCTACATACTTTCCTTTTGGTAGACTATTCAGAGACTTAAAAAAGACGTATGATAGTCCTGCTATGGCAGTAGATTTTATGACTGGATTGCCATTAAGAAGATTACATTCAATTAGACGTAATCAAATGGAACAACAAGCTGCTATAGAAGAAGAACTTGATACAATCCCAGAAGATTAATTCTTTTTTTTTATCGGTGGCTAATATTTTTTCCCCCCTTTTTTTTGTTATTATTAGTTTGCCAACCAATTTTTATTTGCTTACAAAGGTAATACAGGGTTTAATACCTGCCCAACTCCTTTTAAGCTGTATTATAAAGAGGGGAAAAATAAGTGATGGAGACGACAAGTGAGTTAAAATCGTCCCCATCTTCACACATAGGAGTATATGATATTACAGTTCGTTTACACGATCTAGTAATTCTTCTAATATGATCATCTCTTGTTTAGATACAAATGGTGCTTTTTTATAATTAACTAAAGCTGCTTTTACTAACAGTACTTCAGCTGGATTATAGAATAACAAAACTAATTCTGTATCTACATGCATAGTTGTTATATTATTACTCATAGCTGCCACTCCCATTAACATAACCTTCTGTACTATCTACGCTATCTTCTGATTCTCTTATTTGTTTGTTATGTTTATTTTTTAACTCTTCTTCAAGAGCTGTTATAATTTTCTGAGCTAACTTAATTATTATAGTAGCTTCATCTTTATTCATTTCAATCATCATGATTGTCCCTTTCTATTTTAATTAATCTTAACCATTCAGTTAGTGGTATTACAACTAACGCTTCTTTTCTATCCATACGTGTAACAACAATATCAACATCATCGCCATGATTATCTGGATAAAGCCACTCTGCTATACGTTTTCTACGTTTAGCTTGAATGCAATAATCTTCTACTATTACATCAACAACTTCTGATTTACCTAGTGATCTACCATCAGAGGCATAGGCCCTCTTTGCAGAGAGCCCAGCATCTTTAGCTGCATTTACAACTTCACGTTCAAGGTTGTTTCCACGAACTTTGTTTTTATGCGTCATACATTTCACCAAAGTTTATTTTAGTATCCCATTTATGTGCACCTAGAATAAGTTGATATTTTATACCAACTCCTAAGTAAATAGATATACTTTGTCCATGATTTTTGTTTAACATGCATCCTATACGGACAAAGTTAAAGAATTTAAAATCATAAACCTTTACGTTTAACTCGTTTGTACTTGAGTATTTGAATATATATTCCATATTATTTTCCTTTATATTTCTATACGTTTAAATGTCATAGTGCTTGGATTAAACTCAGTAACAAATTCTAACCTACCATCATCTCTTGATTTCTCAGACATAACAGTACGATATACTTCATTACGATTACCTTTAATCACAATTACTTTATCTGCTTTTTGTACCACATTAGATGAACCTTTCAAGGAATGTAATCCTATAGTACCTTGAGAAGCACTAGCTTTGTTTAAATGATGTATAGCAAAAATTAAAGTGTTATTACGTTGTGCAATCTGTTTGAGTGCATCTATAATAAAATTTTGTTTTTGTATATCACCATCAAACCTATCTACTTGCATTTCATCAGTAGTATCAACTACTAATACATTAGGTTCATATTGTGCTACAACCTTTTTAATTGCTTCGATCTCAGGAGCAATCACCATAATATTAAGATGATCTAACTTATCTTTCAAAGAAAACTCTGGATTATTTTTATATTGATTAATAACCCATTCACTTGTTTTCTCTTCAGCTATTTGTCCGAATCTTCTCCATATCAATATTTCATTCATCTCTAAAGATAAGAATAAAGTATCTTTTTTGGCTTTTGTCACTATATTTTGAACGAATGCAGTTTTACCCATACCAGTATCACCACTAAATATTACTAGTTCACCTGGTTTGAATACGTAATCAGGAGCACCATCAAATATGTCTTGTATATTAATACTCCTTGCTGTTAGATCGTTAGTTATGTATTGTTTAAATGTATCTTCTAACGAAGCAACATCTCTAATATCTAATACATAATCTTTACGTTTGAAATGAATACACTTTGGATCACAATACTCCATAAGTATTGCATCATCACAACCGTATATATATTGATTGTCATATACATTTGTAACAGTGCGTTCTATTTCAGATATATCTAACTCGTTTTGAGACCATTTTACTATGCCGTTTAATGCAACAATAAATGGTATTCCAGCTCTTTTCCAAGAACTTACCATACGCATCATATTTTTATTACGTGAACCTTGAGTTGGTCCTTCATTAAATATATGTTGCACACAAGTAACAACAGAATTAGTTTCACCACTTCTCATAGGTGTTAATTCAATATTTTTATTGATACTTGATATTATTGATGTTTGTAGATAAGGTTCTACAAAAGCACTTTCATCATTCATTGTTGCATAAAAGTTTGGTTTAGACTTAATATATTTAGTATACTCTTCTTTAGATGAAGCATATAAACATACATCATCATAAGATAAGTTCCATATATCTTCTAATGGTATCCAAACTTTATACAGCTTAGTCTTTTTATTTAACGACCAGTTTGATCTAATGATTCTTGTCTTGTCGTAAATATTATCACCAAAACTAAAATGTTTAGTAAACGTAGCTTTCACTTTATCATGCAACTTTTTATTTGGTTGAAAGCCAAATACGTTAAGTAACTCAATATGATAACCGCTACCACTAAACCAGATATTGATATGGCTACTGTCAATGCCAAAATCAAACAACTCATTACAAGTATGTTGTAAATAGCTTTGCATATTTTCTCCATCAATATCTCCTTTGTCTAAGTCTATAATAAACTTATCTGGATAAACAAGTCCATCATATCCTTTAACTGTTTTATGTTTAAGTAAATGATCACGAAATGTATTGTCAAACAAATAATATGATCTATACATTTCTTTTTTAAAAGCATTTGCTTTTTGTTTTGTTAAGTATTCAGTGTATGTACAAATTTTATTTCTTTTCTGTACACCACCTTCAACTACCTCTATTATCCTATTTTCCATCCTTTTACTTTCCCACTTTTATGTTCAACTTCTTCTAGTTTTATGCCATGCTTTCTTAAAGTATTACTTTCACGTATCTTTCTAAATGCTCTAGCATAAGTACTTGCAGTGTGTAATTTTTGATGTGCTAACCTACCATACAATGGTAGTGCACCTTCCAAATCATAACTATAAAAGATATCACTTCTTTTACCTTTGATACTTTTAATCCACGCAATAACTATTTCTTCAGCTGTCATTAAAAGGGTACTTCCTCACCTTTGAAGGTTTCTTTTGCAACTTCAACAATAGTTTCAGTCTCGGATGTAGACTTATCATAGTCTTTAGGATAACCTTTTGATATTTGTTGATTGAACCTAGATTCAAGTTGTTCTTTACTATCTGGATTAGATACAACTCCCCAAGTATTACGTTTGTATTTACCTGTAGATTTGTAACTAATACAAGATACTTTTTTATCAACTAATGATTCTAATGATTTAGTGTCTAGTATACCAGCATCACTTACATTAAGATCACATTTTGCTGCAACAAACAATGTATTAAGATCGTCTGGATAAGCCATACCTGTTACAACACCACTTGTATCTTTTTCAAAGTTTTGATTTACAAAACAAGTGTATGTATATCCATTATTATCATCAGTCAATTGAAGTTTTAAACTCATATCTGTATAAGGTGAGTCCATTACTTCAACATCAGTTATTGTAGTATCATTCACAAAATAATTACGAATGTTTTTACTACTGTTTTTGTATTTAGTACCTGTAATAGCCATTATTTACTATCCTCCATGTATTCGTTTGTCTTATCTGTAATAGCATCACGCATCATTTCATTATGAGATTCACAATGTGTTTGTAATGCGACTACAGCTCTTGTTGTGTCGATAAGGTTATATCCATATTCACCACCATTGAATGGTAATCTTAGTAATACAAAATCACCATGATCATTGCTGATAGATTCAATATCTCCTTCTTCTAAACCTACTATTCTATGCTCACTTGGCATCTTTTTTGTCTTTTCCGACATCCTTGCCCTCCTTAATCATTTGATTAAAGTATTGCATTGTAGCATTTACTCTAAGTTTAGTATCGAAATGTCCAGCAGTACGCTGTTCATTGTATCTTTTTATCATTGCTTCGTCTAAGTAAGGTGTAGCTTTCTTGAAACCAGCATCTAACTCTTCTAACATTTTTATTGTTACATGAGATTTCTTTTGTGCAGCTTTTGCATTATCCACTTCTTCTTTCGAAGCTATTGCGTATCCACCACCATATCCAGCAAAGGCTAATGCTCTACCGACTGCTGATGTTTCACAATTTTCTAGTGCTGATGTTTTGTTAACAAATCCAGTATTGTCACGTTCAGCTGCATGACCAGTGTAATATTGATCTGGATTGTTTTCTTTTGAAGGGTATACTGTAGCAGATATTAAGTATTCATTACATCTTTCACCTGTTGGTGTATCTGTTATATTGTTTACTGAAACTAATGTTGTTTCTATTGTAGCTTCAGGATATTCAGATAAGAATGCATCGATACGATCTTTGACTTCAGTATATTCTTTACCTTTGAACTTCATATTCAATTACCTTTCTTTTTCTTATTATTATTATGCTCTTTTGAGCCTACTAATATACTCCTAAGTATTGAATTTTACAAGTCTTTTTCGTAAATAAATTCACCATAATCACCACAACCATTACAATATGCAACCCATATGTCATCACATTGATCAGCATGTCCTTGTGGATTTGCACCTGTATTACATACTGTACATACTAATTGTCCTGGATCTTCATTGTGTATTTCTTTTATTTTATCATCAACTTTTTTCATCTTTTCATATAGTTCTTTATATTTATTATTAAATACTATATTATTTGGATTCAATTTACCTTCATGTTTTATTGACCATTTTTTTTCATTCATAACTACCATCCTTGCCTATCTCTTGGTGTTTGTTTATCAAACTTTTCTAACCAAGATTCTTTTTTTTCATTTATACGAAATGTTCCATACTTCTTATAATTAAAGAAATACCATGCTCCGTATCTTTTACGAAAGAGCTCTGCTGTTAGAGCTCTCTCTTTTGCCGTCATTGCTTTGCTTTTAGGCTTTATTACTTCTGTTTTCATAACACTCTCCTTCTCATTTTAACATGTATATATTTGATTTTCATTTTTAATATTAATTCATATGGTATTGAATGTTTCTCACATATAGCAACTTCATGCAAAGTTCCTATGTCTATACGCATACTTGGACCATATGGTTTTTGATCAGTTATTTCGTTTGCTGGATAACCTTGTGAAGCCATTAAAACTTTATCTGAATCATCTCTTATTAAACCTAATTGACACCATATTGTATTGTTGTGATATTTTTCCCAACATTGATGAAATGTAATTAAGTTTTCAAGTTGTATTGTAAAGTCTATATCCATGCTTTGGAACATTTCTTTGTAAGGCATTCTATGTTCCCAACTATTATGTTCTGATTGAGTTTCTTGAGTGTATATAAGTTCACTTATATATGCTTTCATTTCCTTTCCTTTTCTAATAGAGTGCGGGGACCAATGAGATTGATAGTGGATATAGAGAGGTATATAGCCCCCACACCAGTTAATATATTACTAATGTAAATCTAATGAACAAGTAACAAAGTTGAAAGAGAAATTTTTCATATAAGGTTCATCTTTCAGTATCTTTTTTACATTGTTGCATATCAAACTACCAGTCATATTACTACAATAACTAGTTGCTTTTTGATTACATGGAACATCATCTGCTATATCATCTGTATACCAAGTTTTCATATACTCTTTCAAAGTTGGTTGTTCAAATGTATATTGCTGATAATATTCTGCACCCATTCTACCGTCAATAAGTATCTCAGGTTTTTCTAAGTTTAGAATATTCTTTACTGCATCTAATCTTGAACTCATAGAATCAAATCCAAGAATAACTACATTACGAGGTTCTTGTAATATGTTTTCAAATTCACCATTATGAGTATTAATATAGGCATTTGGATTGATTGCTAAGAGTTTATCTTTCAATGCTTCTACTTTTGGTTTATTAATATCATTAGTATCATATATTGATACACCAATATTAGGGCTTTCAACACGATCCATATCATACAAATGGACCATATTAGCACCCATTCTTACCATAGTTGTAGCTGCGGCACTACCAATAGCACCGCAACCCAAGAAATGATAAGCATATTCATCAAAGTTATTAACTAACCCAGAATATCTCTCATTCATTTCACTTCTCCTTTCGCATTAATTATATTTACATTACCAGTCATATCAAAAGACCTTTCAAAATCTATTGATGTTTGTATATCTGGTTTATCACCACCTTTTGCATAAATATATTCATCTGCCATTAACAAATGAACACATTGCACAAGTTGTTCTTTATCTACTATAAGAACTCTAAGCTCACTTTGATCTCTACCAAGTTTTCTATTTAGATTTCCTACAGCTTTTCTGTATTTTGGATAATCAGAATCATTAAGATATTCTTGTAAGATAGTATCTAACTTTGCTTCAACATCTACTCTTTCTTCATCTGTTTTATCCGAAGCCCATATATTCATCTGATTAACATATCCACCATTATACATACTACTAAATGCATTATTTGTTTTCGTAGTCTGATATTTGTATGTTACAGGTTTAGGTTTTGAACATTTCTCTTCAACTTCATTGATAATATAATCTGGTATTTCAGTTTTATCACCTATTTCCATTTGAAGATCAGTTTGTGTACCAGTTCTCCAATCACATACTCTAAGAATATGTTCTTCTTTAAGATTAACAACAAGATTAAATGTATATTTACCTGTTATTGTTTTATGTTGATTAATAGCTGTATGGTCAGTTGGGGACCAGAAAACATCCATAGTGTGATGACTATGCCACCAGCACAACCAATATTCCTCTTTACCGTGTTGCACTTCCATTTTAACTGTATAATCACTAACAGCGTCTGCTGTTATCTCTGTATTACTAGCAGTAATTTCTTGTTCAAGTATTACTGGATTAGTAAATACAAACTTGTTATCAATTTCTTTAACAAGCATATATCCACCAATTTCTGACTTGTGCTCATCATAAGCATATCTGGAATAATTTTGTATAGTATCCCAGTCTTTCTGATTCATTATGAACTTACTCATTACTATCCTCTCTTTCGTTTAATATTCTACGTTCATATTGTATTGGTGATTCACCTGGTAATAATCCAGGAAAATCTACTCTGTTTAACTCGTATTCATATTCATCATCATCATAATCTAATTCATATGGATCTTCATCCTCTTGAAATGGAAGATCATTGTCTATTCTACTGTTTATTCTACTTTGCACCATATTGATTTCTTTTTCTAGTTCCTTTTTCACTTTCTGATTCATTTCCTCTAATTCAGTCCATTCAATATTGTCAACAAACTCTACCAGATTTTCCATATGTTTGTATAATCCATGACCAATAGTAATACATTGATCTTCATCTAATATTCTTTTAACTGCATCTACCAAAGCATATGTGTATTCTTGATAAGCAGTTATATGAACATCTTTGATGTTCTTGGTATCCTCAACATATGTATCATCATTTAGAAATCCATAAGTAGCAAGTCTACTTTGAAGTTCCATTATGATAAGACTGTTAGGTATCCAGTTAGGACGACTAAAGTCCCAACCAAATATTGCACGATATTGTTCTTGTGAATTACCAACTGAAACTACTGGTGATTCAGGTTCTTGCAACCAACCTTTACCCAACATAGCATAACCAGACTCTAGATATTTTCTCGTACCATACTGATCTACTTGACCAATATATTCGTGAGTTGGTTGAGACCAATAATTTCTGAAATGTCTATCACAATCAAAATCATTAAACAATTTTGAATGCATTCTACCTATATCAAAATCCGTATAATCTTTTATAAAATCAGATCTAATACGATTTTTTGGTAAAGTGTAGAAACTTTCTTGTAAGTTGTTTAGAGGTCTTGTATCGTGTATATCATATCTAATCCAATGTGATAATATATCCATAATAGATAAGAAATCTAGTCTTACAAATGCATCTCGAATATGTTGATCCATATTACCAAAACAAGTGCTTACTGCATTATGATTAACACCGAAAGCTGAAAAACTATTAGTGTCTGTTTCATAACTATGACCTTTACTAATGTATGGGAATGTTCTTTGTCCAGGACTATCACTTCCACACCAACCTGATAGTTCAGTAGGTCTACCAGAATATCTTGTCATACCATGACTTTCGTAAGATCTATTCAGATTTTGTCCTCTGAGATATCCGTCAATCATATTTCTATATTGATAATTGTTGCTGATATCGCTTGCTTTCAAATCATGAAATTTAGAAGTGTATAGTGCTTGAAACATTGCATAAAATGGTATTTCATAAAGAACAAATATATCGTCCATAAGTTTAATCTTACCATACGATTTTACTTTTCTTTGCTGTCCAAAACTACTATGCAATATTTCCATTTCAGGATCTTTGATATGTATAGCCATAGATAAATGTCCAGTAAGAAACTTTAGTAAGTTTATCTGAGACATTGACAACTGTTCATCCTCATCTAAATGAGAAGTATTTGGTTCCCAATATTTAAATATCATTGATATTTCCATATCATCTCTCAAAGAAAAGTAAGACTCTGCTTCTTTTGTTTTGTTCTGAAATATATCCATAACATTTTGCATATTTTCTGTTGCTGCTTCTACATCTTGATCAGTTGTTGCTTTTCTCACTCTCAACTCTCTCATCAGAGTATCAATATCTAAGAGTCTTTCTCTTAGTTGTCTGAGTTGATGTTGAGCTCTATCCATTCTATTGAATTTAGTTTCTAAGCTACCACCTTTATGTAGTTGCAACAATCTTTCAGATATTACTTCATTAACAATTTTCATATATCCAGGTTTCCACCTATATGTTCTTGTAAATGCTAGTGGTGGTAATGGTTCTACCATTGTTCTATTGCCACTAACATAAGTGTTTTGAGTAAAGTATCTGTTGAAGTCGTTAATCTTTCTCATCACTATATTCTTTGGACCTATAATCATTTCAGATGAAACATCAGATATGTCCATTTCTAAGTCATCCCATTCAACTTCTTTCCACATTTATATACTCCTTTCTTACCATTGGTGCTCTTGATACATCACCTTCTCTATCGATAAAGTATAAGTATCCACTTTCACGCAATATATTTGTATCAAGAACTTTCTCACTTCTCTTATCTATAGTTTTACGATACACATCACCATGTATGTTCAAGTAATATAGATAACCCTTTTCTTTATTAATACCGCATGTTTTCACTTTCTCAGCCATATTATTCTCTCCTTAAAGTTATGAGGGACAGCCGAAACTGCCCCTCTGTTGTTTTTATTATCCACCTTTAACCGTGTGCTCGTTAAATGCAATAATACATCTACCGTCAGTAGCACTAGTTCTGGTCAGTAAAGTCTGAAGATTAGCAGATGGTGATTCACCAGAAACTGCATTGTCTTCCCAGTTTACTTTGATCTTTGTATTAGACAAGTTAATTTGTTCATACAAACTAGGACTTGCGTCTCTAAGATAATCCACAAACTCTTGCACATTTCTGCACGCAAGTGCTCTTTCATCTCTTGCTTCTACAAAGCCAGTGTTATTTACATTATATAGAATCGCTTCTATCTGTGTTGAGTTACTCATTTTCATTTCCTTTCGGTTTTGAGTCATGAAATAAGGCTAACAATAAATAAAACACTGCCTTATACATGAACTCTTTTGCTATTTTAAGGTATTCATATGTTGTATTGCTATCAAGTTGAGTCTGTAAAACTGACTCTGCTTCAACATATATTGGCATATCAATACCTTCTTCTATTGCTTCTTGTAAATTGTCTCTGTTAACTTTAATACATTCTACAAGAGTTATAGGGATTTGTGCCTCGTGTTTAATTGCACCTTCCCTAAGTTTTTGTTTTGTAAGTGTAGCAAACTTAAACTTTGCCCACTCTTTCGATTCTGTAGCGGCTATTACCTTTTCATTAATTACTTCATTAAATGATTTCACCGCTCTATCGTATATCTCTTCATTGTTAAACATCATTTCTCCTTCTGATACTACTTATCATATTGTATTTTGTGTAATCCCAACCACCTTTTTCTAAATCAGCTACCAACTTATCTATATGTTTCTTTATTTCTATTGCTTGCTGGTAATCCATTTCACTTAGAATCGGATAGTAACTTCTTGTTTTTGTATTTGTGCAAGTCACATCTTTCCATACCAATATTGATATGAAACCAAATAGTATTGCTAATGATATATATCCTATCATAATATTTCCTTTCTTTGTTAAGGCAAGTGCGGCTATTAAGTAATCCCGTTCACCGCACTATTAGCCACCGATTTATCTAAACTGTTCAGACAAGTCTAAGAGTTTATCCTCTATCGCATCTTCTATAGTATCTAAATTATAGTCTATAATTTCTAATGCTCTATCATTTATTGACTTCGTAGCCTCATCTGTACTACATGATTGTTTTGCTACTTCATCTTCCACTAACTCTTTCATCTCTTTCTTACTGAACAGTTCTGTTTGTTTGTATTTACTCATCTCATATAGTTACTCCTTTCATATGTTATATTGCTTCGATCTGTTGTATTGAATGGTATATAATACGAACTATAAGTCGTATTGAATGGTTCTCAGAAAAAGAGAGAGTGCGACAACGATATGTCGCTTTCATTCAATTATTGTATTGTAGGGTATATAATATACAAGAGAAAAGGGCACCTACAACAAGTAAATGCCCTTAACAATATTAGAATGAATAAGCACTGCTAAATGTTAAACAAACCAAGTCTTTTGGTTTATTAGCGTCCTTACCATAATTAGAGATCGAACTATCAGTATAGTTAATGTTTTCAATACTGTCTTTTAACTTCATACCTTGCGTTTCTACAAGATTCTGAAATTTATCATCAGTTGACATATATTCCATTAAGGCAAGCATATGAACATATTTACCATTAACTTTCTTAGACAAATCGAAAGAATTATCATCAACTTTAACAATAGCCTTAACGACTGTGTCGCCTTTCTTAGCCAATTCATCTTTTTCATTAACACCTTTATTAGTCTTAAATAGACTAACACTACAAGGATTATCAGTATCTATAAGATGTTTTAAGAATCTTGCTTGTAGTTGTTCCGCTGTCATTACTTCTGTATTCATTATTAACTCACTTTCTCGCCAATAAGACGATGTTTTTTAACTAATTGATTGACAAAACTCAACCAAACTTATAAGAAAATATAAGCAAAAAGGTAGGTGGGCACTATATATAAGACCCACACACATTCTAGTTGCATTTTTTAAAAATGAGTTGTAAATTTTTTATTATGAAGATTCCGAAGAAGATGTTATTTGAAATGGTTATGCAAGGTAAGCTACAAAAATTTGATCATGACCAGGATTGTTGGATAAAAGTTTCATTTGATCCAGATAATGAAGAACATATTCAAATTAAAATGCAGCATTATGCTCAGGCTGAAATAGATTTTGTATTTGAAGCAATGCAGATGGGAGTTACAATATTTAGAGATTTGAACTAGTAATACTTATAGTATAAATACGCAAGTAAGTTGCTAAGTATTACTTAAAGTATACTAACGAAAAATGAGGATGTCAAGTAAAAAATGATCACAGGTAAAAAAAGTACTAAAAAACCTACTATTAAAGAAATGGCAGGTATGATTGGAGCCTTAATGGTTCAGATAGAACAGTTGAAGTTACAGATTTACAACGGTGATAAGGCCCTAGATGAATATATGGACATGAAAGGTGATAAAGAAGACTTTATAAAATTTTTAGAAAAAAAATATCCGTTAGATGATAAAGATAACAAGAAGACTGAAGGCAAATAACTTTGAAGAGGAAGACTATTATATCTATCCTCTGGAAGAATTTAAGGAAACTGGCAAGAAATATAAATATTGGAACAAGTGTACTCCAGGTGATTGGGGAATTAGTGATGATGATTATGTGGCTGAGTGTTTACAGCGTAACATTTACGGTACAAATGTTGAAATGGTGTTTCCATATGGTAGACAATGGGTATCAAAGACTGGTAAATTAGAGTTTGAGCCTCACTATTACAGTAAAAACTACAGTAATGTGTCTACAAAGAGCTATGCAGAGCTAGAATCTACTAGAGATAGGGCAGATTTAGCAATAGATGCGTTTTTAGCTTATAAAATGGCAGGTCAAACACCAGATATGGAGAAAATAGGTACGATTTACAGGCCTGATCAAAAAAATCCAGGACTTGCTGTAAAGAAATTACTAAAAACTAAAGAGGTTAAGAAGATTATGGCTGATAAGCTAAAAGAAATACTAGTTGAAAAAGAAATTGACGAAGGTTATGTATTAGATGTGATGAAAGATGCAGTAGATGTAGCTAAAGTAAAAGAAGATGCAGCTAATATGATACGTGCAGCTAAGGAGTTGTCTGTATTTTTAGATATGCAGCCTAAGAATAAACAGGTTACAGAATCTATAGAAATGGATATGTCTCATCAAATAGCTGATACGTATGATAAACAAACCAAAAAGTTAAAAGCAACACAAACGAGAATGTTAGATGAAGAAAACGATTAAGTTAAAAGGTAAGAAAGATGATATGACACTGTTTCTTACTGTACTTGCAGAAGTAGCAAAAGATTTTAAACTTACTTTAGTTATAAAAGATTAATGGATAAAAAGAAAATTTTATTAGAAATGCAACAAGATATGTTGTTATTTGGTCGTATGGTTATGCCTAATATGTTTAGTGAGAACTCACCAGGATTTCACTATGATATTGTAAAAGAACTAAAAAGTGATCATAAACAAATAAATATTATTGCACCTCGTGGACATGCTAAGTCTTCTATTGTTGCAGGTGTATACCCTTTGTGGCATTTGATGATGGATAAGGGTGTAAAGGTAATTGTACTTGTATCTAGAACACAATCACATGCTACAAAGTTAATGGGAACTATAAAAGATGTATTAGACTATTCTCAAGAGTTTAGATATTTTTTTGGATACTGGGGGCAGAACTCGGCAAGGAAGTGGACAAATACAGAAATAGAACTAAAGGATGGAAGCATTATTATATGCAAAGGAACAGGACAGCAAATTAGGGGAATCAAACATGGGAATCAAAGACCAACTTTACTTATACTGGATGATCCAGAAGACGAAGTTAATACAAAAACTTCAGAAGCTATGGAATATAACTTACGTTGGCTTTTACAATCTGGTGTTCCATCCTTGGACCCAATCCGTGGGAGGATATGTGTTATTGGTACTCCTCAACATGAAAGATGTATGGTTGAGACGTTAAAGGACATGAAAGGTTGGAAAAATTTACAGTTTAGCCCTGACCTAGAGAGTGGTCAAGCCTTATGGCCTGAAGTATGGCCCATAGACAAATTAAAAGAAAAGAAAGAAGAATTAGACAGTATTAACAGATTATCTGTGTTTTATAGAGAATATCTTTGTCAAATTGTAGGAGATGAAGATAATTTGTTTCGTGCAGAGGATATTTGTTACTATGATGGATATATAGAGCAAGATCAGCAGGGATTGTCGAATCTTGTGCTGACGAACGTAAATGGTGAGGAAGTACAGGATATTCGACCTGTAAACGTGTTTACTGGTGTCGATCCCGCATCTAGTACTAAGAAAGGAGCAGACTATAGTGTTATATTTAATATTGCTATTGATTCCGATAATAATCGCTGGGTATTACCATATTATAGAAAGAGAGCAACACCTTTAGATTTAGCTGATGCTATTATACACAACTTTAAAACTTACAAAAGTTCAAAGACTAGAATAGAATCTGTAGGTTATCAGGAAATGTTACGTCAATACATTAAAGAGAAAGCAGAAGAGATGGGTATGTTTATACCAGGTTTAGAGATTAAAGAGAACCCTAGAACTAGAAAATCTTACAGATTAGAGAGTCTGCAACCTATATTTGCTAATAAAAAAGTATTTATAAAAAAAGAAATGCAGGCTTTAGTAGATGAGCTAACTCTTTACCCTAGAGGCAAGCATGATGATTTGTTAGATGGATTCTATTATGCTAATAAGAATTGTTATAAACCTGCACATACATCTGAAAGTTTATATCTTGAAGAAGAAACGTATTTATTGGGTCCTAGAAAAAGTTGGAAAACTTTGTAAAAAAGACTTGACAAGTAAATCTAATTGATATTAAATTACTGATAAAATTTAAATGGATTACGACAAAGATAAGTATAAGCTAGATCTTAAGGATATTTTATCTAATTTGCAAGTAAAAATTCCAAAGGGATACATTGAGGTAAAAGTTGCCAAAAACAATACAAAAGAAGACATCAAGGACAAGAAAACAAAACAAGAAAGACAATAAAACTGTTTTTGGTTTTGATAATGGACGAATAGATGCATATACTATTCCTGAAGAAGTAGAGTTAACAAGAGAGATATTTACAGAATATAAAAGTTCAAGAGAACTTTGGGCACAAAAATTTCAAGAATCATTAGAGTTTAGAGCTGGAGCTCAATGGACTAACGAAGAACAAGAAGTACTAGAGTCTCGTGGTCAAGCACCAATCGTAGTAAATCGTATTCATCCTATTGTAGAAACAGCAAAATCTTTACTTACCTACAATTCACCACAATTTAGAGCAACAGCTAGAGAAGATTCAGATAGAGATACTGCAAAAGTATTTTCTGATTTATTTCAATACATATGGCAGACATCTAGTGGTGATGAAGAGTTGAAAAGAATTATAGATGATTATTATGTTGGTGGTATGGGAGTTATGCAGGTGTTTCAAGATCCTCAAGCTGACTTAGGTAAAGGAGAAGTTTGTTTAAAATCAATAAACCCTTTAGATGTTTACATAGATCCTAACTCAAAAGATATATACGCTAGAGATGCTGCACATATTTTAGTATGTAAGTACATGACAGATGAATATGCAGAGTTAGTATATCCTGACTATATGGATATTATAGAGCAATCAAATCCAGAACCTGATAACGATGATGATTATCCTGTAACAAATCTGGCAGCAACAGAAGGGCAAATGTTTTTTGGTGACGATGATACTACAATACACAATAAAAGAAAGTATACAGAACGTTATACAAAAACAATTATGCCTTATTTTAATATTTATGAACCTTTTTCTCAAAGAGAGTTTTTGTTTACACCATCAGAATATAGCAAGTATTTAAGCAAAAGTTATATTAAGGTAAGAAAAATTACAGGAGAAGAAGTAATTGTGTTTGAAGATGAGTCTGTATCTCAACTTTATGACATATTAATAGAAACAGGTGGAGTATTTCATTTTGAATTACCAGATCCAGAAATAGGTCCTGATGGTAGAATTATACCTAAACCTCCAGTGAGGGTAAACGGTAGAGAAGATGAAGATGGTATACCAGGCAGTACAACTACGTTAATACCTGTTTCTGTAGAAGAATTAATTGGTATGGAACAAATAAATGCTAATGCAATACAAAAAGCATGTATTGAGTTAGTTGTTAGTGTTGGAGATCATTTACTATACAAAAGAATGCTACCAACAGAAGATTACCCTATTATTCCATTAATGAATGTGCATCATCGTAATCCATATCCAGAATCTGATGTTAGGTTATATAGACCTTTACAAGAATATATAAATAAAATACGTTCATTAATTATAGCTCATGCTAGTACTAGTACTAACGTTAAACTTTTAATACCAAGAGGCTCTGCTGATCTTAATCAGATAGAACAAGAATGGAGTAAAGCTGGTACTAGCGTTATTGAGTTCGATGCTGAGTTAGGTGCACCGATTGTTGCTGGCCCAGTCCCACTACCAAATGAACTGTATAAAAATGAAGCTGATGCTAAATATGATTTAGAATACGGCTTTGGTATTTTTGAATTGATGCAGGGTAGTGGTAAAAGTGCACCATCAACATATAGAGGAACATTAGTAGTAGATGAATTTGGTCAGCGTAGAATTAAATCAAGAAGAGATGATATAGAAAAATTTTTAAATCAATGTGCTAAAGTTGCTATACCTTTGATTCAACAAATATATACAGAAGAAAAAGTTATACGTTTAATACAACCTAACGGTTTAGAGAAAGAAGAAATGATTAATGTATTTAAAGAAATGGAAGATGGTACAGTAGTTAAGTTTCATGATGTGGGTGTAGGAAGATATGATTTAGTTGTTGTATCTGGCTCTACATTACCTACAAATAGAATGGCACTATTAAATACATATATGCAAATGTTCCAAATGGGATTAATAGATCAAACAGAAGTATTGAAGAAGACAGAACTTGTAGATATTGAAGGAGTAATGCAACGTTCTGGACAAATACAACAAATGGCACAACAAATACAGATGTTACAACAAGAATTAAAGAAGACTCGTGGAGATCTTCAAACCGCTGAACGTGAAGAAGTACATGCTAAGAAACGTTTAGAGGTGGAAAAATTCAGTGGGGACTTAGATAAAATATCTAATCGTGCTGATATGGCAGCTAGCTTATATAAAGCTAGACTTAATGATGCAAAATCAAATCTGATAAACTCCGTTGCACCTGAGGAAGTAGATAACATGGAAGAAGAAAATGTTTTCGATATACTACCTGAGGAGATGGAGAGTTAGAGTAAGGAGAAAATATGCAAGAAGAAAAAAATATGGACAATACGCAAGAACAACAGGTAGAAAGTCAGACTGCAACTGAACCTACCACACAAGAAGATATTTTTAATGACATTTTTGGTCAACCAAATACTGATCAGTTTGTTGCAAAAGTTGAATCAGAACCAGAGACATCCATTGAAAGTGAACCTTCCGATGTTCAAAGTGTAGAAGATCCAAAGAGTGATGTTGACAGTTATAAATACTGGCAAAGTCAAGCAGATAAACGTGCAGCTGAAGTAGATTTATTGAAATCACAAGTTACAGAGCTAATGAAAGCTCAAACATCTACACCTGCAGAAGAGCCTAGAGAGGAAATAGCTCAAATAGAAAGACCTGTTAAACCTTCGAAGCCTGCTGACTATGATCATTCTGAGGCACTGGCTGATCCTGAAAGTGCGTCAGGTAAATATCTGGCAAAACAGGAACAGTATATGGAAAACTTAACAAACTATATGACTGATATTGAAGAAAAACAAACTAGACAACTTCAACTTCAAGAGGCTGAACAAAGAGTAGTTGTTAGAAATCAACAGGTTTCTTCTCAGTTGCAAAGTGATTATGGATTTAGTCCTCAAGAAGCAGATCAGTTTATAAATAATATGAGTAGTCCAGATTCATTGTCTTTAGATAATTTAGTTAAATTACATAAATTGAACACTGGTACTTTAGAACAACAGGCTCCTCAGCAGGTTGTACAACAAGTAACACCAGAAGCTCAATTAAAATCTAACATAATGACTCAAAGACAGGAAAAATTAAGTATACCTACGCCAATAGGTGTACAGCCAGGTGCTAATGTGCAGTCATCAAAAAGTGTGGAAGATAGAATGATGGATTCTATGATTGGTAATTACAAGAAAAAGAATCCGTTTGGAAATTAATTTAAGGAGAGATTAAGATGGCAAATGTATATAGCATGACACCAGGAGAAGCAGTTCAGGGTACTTCCATCAATGTTGATAGACGAATCTTCAACTTTGGTGAGAGAGTAGCTGAGTTAGCTCCTCAACAATCGCCTTTCTTCACATATTTGTCAAACGTATCTAAGGTGCCTACAGACGACCCTGTATTTAAATTCTTAGAGCAAAGACATCAATATCAAAGACGTAACTTCCAAGTACAAGTAGCAAAAACAACATCAGCACATTCAGGTTCTGATGCTAACTGGAATTTTGCTGCAGGTGCTGGATTTGACGTAGATGTTTTATATGACAAATTTGGTAGAGAGGTTTCAACAGCAGTTCAGCCGAACTTCTTGTTGGAAAATCAAATCGTAGCAATCGAATGTGAATACGATGCTAACGGTTCAGATGCTGGAGTTGGCAGTGAAACTGCTGCAATAGCATATTATAAAATCACAGCAGCACCTGACTTAAGTTCAGATGCAGCAGCTGCAAGATTAACTTTAGAGTTTATTTATGTAGCATATAAACCAACTGGTTCTAATGGAGCTACAGCAACTAACGCTGGAACTATTACACCAATTGCTTCAGGTTCTAAACTTATTTTTAGAGCAGATGCAGACGGTCAAGTAATTGGTTCAGCTTTTGCTGAAGGTTCTGAAGATCCAGAATCTTGGCACGATGAGTTCTACAACAGAGAAGGATACTGTCAGATCTTTAAGACTTCAGTACCTCTATTCTCTGGTACAGCTCTTGCAACAAGATATCGTGGAGTGAACAACGAATACATGAGAGTATATCAAGAAAAACTTATGGAACATAAGATGGATCTTGAGCACGCTATGTTATTTGGTATTGGAACAGATGACTCAACAGCAACTGGTCCAGTTCGTAGAACACATGGTATTGTACCTTACACTGAACGTTTTGGTAAAGTCAAAACATTTAGTTATAGTTCAGCTTCATACGATACTTTTATTGATGCAATGGAAGATGTATTCTCACCAGAATCTGGAAACAGTGGAGAGAAACTTGTTCTAGCATCTAGAAAAGTTATGTCATACTTCAACAAACTTGGTGGTTCTTCATTCCTAGGTAATACTATGGCGTTGAACTCACAGGTTGGTAGTGGTATGGATATTCAAAATGTACAAGGTGAATTTGGTCACTTAGTAACTAGAATATCAACATTATATGGTAATTTAAACCTTGTAATGGAACCTCTATTTAGAGGGCCGTATGAAAATACAGCAATTATGATTGATCTAAACAATGTAGCTTACAGACCATTAGTTGGTAATGGCGTATCAAGAGATACTCAAATTATTACTAATGTTCAAAGTCGTGACGTTGATGGAAGAAAAGACATGATTCTTACAGAAGCAGGTCTTGAAATTCAACTTCCTGAAACACACACTGTATTACAGTTTAGTTCATAATATAAATGGGGGAGTTGAAATATACTCCCCCTTAAAAGAGAGAGATAGAGATGATTAAAAATAATAAACCAATAAAAAAGATACAGTTAAAGAATTTATCAGATGCTAGAACTTTACTTACAAATTTAGGAAAAACTGCTTTGGTTGTAGGAACTCCTAGACTTAAACCTGTTGCTAATGTTATTACGGGAGCTAAAAATTTTATTGCAGGATCTATTAATGCTTATAAAGCAGGAAGAAGAGTAGAACAATTTAAAAGAAGTGGACAACATAGTTTTCAAAATTTATCACAAAAAGAAAAATTAATGAGAGAGTCTTCACCTATGACAAAAACGGAATATAATTTTCCTATTAGAAGACCTGCAATGGGAGATGAAGGTGCAAGAGATGTAATTGAAAGAGGTAAAGGTATTATAGGTAGAAAATCATTTAGAGATCCAAAATCTAATGTTGGTAGAGGTGGAGAAACTCCTAGTATGAATATGACTCAAATGGAACAACATATGAATAAAATGAGTGTAGGAGATTTAAGGAAAATGGGACAGTTTGAAAAGGCAATTTTAAAACAAAGAAAACCAAAAGTTAAGGGTTAATAATGAGTTTTAAAACACAGATAGAAGCAATAGTTGGTGATATAGATAGTCCAAATTATACATCAGAGGCTGAACTATATTTAGTAGAAGGTGTTAAGTTTATTACAAAAAGTTTAATGAACTTACCAGAAATAGCAAATCGCTTAACAAGTTCTACAACATTAAATAATTCACCTACAACTATGAGTACTGCATCAGTACTACAGATTGTAAGTGTTACTAGAAACGATGGTTCACGTGATAGAAAAGCAACTGAAATATTACCAGAAGATGTTGGAGACTATACAGATGTAAATAGTATTTATTATACTAGCAAGTTAGATCCAAAGTATTTTATAGCAAATGACACTTTAAATGTTATACCAACTCCTGCTAGCGGACAAAGTGCTTTGGTAAAGCATATAACTCCAGATACATCTGTTGGTTTAGGTGATACATTTATTGATAATTTTCCAGATGAATTAGAAAGAGGTGTTGTATTATATGCCTCTAGAGAATTATTAAGATATATTATGAATCAAATACGTAAACCTAATGTATCGGGTGCTGCAGAATTAACATCAGATTTAGAAGCAGGTGATATTGCAACAGATTCACATAAAAGAGATTATATAAAATATTTTGACATGTCTATGGATTTTATAGCAGATGAAGATGTAGAGTTAGCACAAACAATGATGCAGCAAATACAAACCTATTTACAAAATTATCAAGTTGATTTAAGTGCTGATACTCAATCTTATCAATGGTATGAAAGTCAGTATGTTAAAGTAACACAAGATTTATTAGCATTTTTAACATTATATATGGGACAGGAGGCAAGAAATGAAGTTGCAACAGATGATAGACCAAGTTAAAAAACATCATCCAGAACTTGGCACTAATGAAATAATTCATTTATTGAATCAAGCATCTGATGAGTTTTCTCAAAGAACTTTAGTTTTAGATGAAGCGACTCAATTTAATACAGTTGCTGACCAAAGATTTTATGGATTAAAAGATTCTATATTAGAAGTAAAGTCAGTTGATTTACAAGATGCTGACGGCAATGTAAAAGAAATTAAAAGATTAATAGGTAGACCAGAATATAGGGATATAACATAATGCCAAATTATAGTAGAGTATATACAAGAACAACAAAGCAGTATGTTTATTGGTTTGAACGTGATTCAATAGGTATTGCATTATATGATCCACTAAAAAGTGAGAAGAATAGATTTACATCTGTTGATGCAGCATTTACTATTACATTATTTTATCACAAGAAAGCAGATCATTTTAAAACTTTAGAAGATGATACTGGTGGTATGGGTGATCAGAGTGAATTGCCAGGTCAGTTTCATCAATATTTAGTTGATAAAGCTATTGCCTTAGGATATGAAACAAAACCAGATATGATACAAATGGCACCATATTTTAATGCAAAATTTGAAAAAGGTATTAAAGAAGGTAAGATGTTTGCTAATAGAAATAGAGTTTCTGGCATGAGACACGTACAACAAAGTAATTATTAGGAGTAGGTATGCCAAGAAAAAAAGCAAAGATGCCACCAAGAAATAAAAAAAATTTTAGAGCAACTAAAAAAGGTGCTGGTATGACTAAGGCTGGGGTAAAAGCTTATAGAAGATTAAACCCTGGTAGTAAGTTAAAGACAGCAGTTACGGGTAAAGTAAAGAAGGGAAGCAAGGCTGCAAAGAGACGTAAATCATTTTGTGCTAGATCAGCAGGACAAATGAAGAAGTTTCCAAAGGCAGCAAGAAATCCAAATTCAAGACTAAGACAAGCACGTAGAAGATGGAAGTGCTAAAAGGAGAATAAGATGCCATACGGAGCAGGATCATACGGTAGTAAAAAAGGAAGACCAGCAAAGAAAAAGAAAACTATGAAAAAGAAAAAAAAGAAAACAAAAGCTTCTGGTGGTTTAACAGCTAAACAAAAAACATTACCACCTGCTTTACAGAAAAAAATATTAGCAGCTAAAAAAAGAAAGAAGAAGTAATATGGCTAAAAATAATCCTATAGATAAAGCGTTGTATGCTAGTTGCAAGTCACAAGCAAAACGTAAGTTTGATGTTTATCCATCTGCTTATGCTAATGCATGGCTTGTTAGATGTTATAAGAAAAAAGGCGGAAGATATAGAAAAGGCAAGTAATGGCAGAGACTGGTTTAAAAAAGTGGTTTAAAGAAGACTGGGTAGATATTAGTTCTAGAAAAAAGAATGGAGGATATAATAAGTGTGGTCGTAAATCTGCTAAAGGAAGCAAAAGAAAATATCCTAAATGTGTACCTGCTGCAAAGGCTGCACGTATGACTAAGTCTCAAATAGCTTCTGCTGTTAGAAGAAAACGTAAAGCTGAAAGTAAAGGTCGTAAAGGTAAAAAACCTAACAATGTAAAAACATTTGCAAAAAGGAGCAAATAGTGAAAATAAAAAATATAGATATATCTGGTTTAACAAAAAGACAACAGACTACTATGAAAAGACATGCAAAACATCATACAAAAAATCATATAAATGTTATGGTAAAAGCTATGATGAAAGGTGCTACATTTACAGCATCACATAAACAAGCTATGAGAAAAGTAGGAAAATAATGGCTAATGCTTGGAAGAAAGGAAACTTTGGTTTAGCATCATTTAGCGATATTCATGTATCGTTTGATGATCTTGAACAACATTTTAATGATAACACAGATGGTAATTTTATAGATATACCAACACCTGATGGAAAGGTTGATGAAGCTATTTATACTTTAATACCAAGTCCATTAGGTAAAGTTGCTGAGCCGACATATGTTGCTATACCTGTAAGTAATAATGGAAAAGTTCCTGAACCTACATATAGTATGATACCTTTACCTAAAGGTAAAGTATCTGAACCAATATATACAGATATACCTCAGCCAAATGGTAAAGTAAATGAACCAATATATGATGATATAGGAGTGACAACATAATGGGTGGAAGTTTAACAGGACCAAATAAAATTAAAGATGTATATAAAAAAATTGTTTTTTATGATAATAATAAATTAAAAATTGATAATGGAACTGCAGATGTAACAATTACAGAAGCAGATAATTTTAGTTCAGATATTCAAGCAGGTACAGGAATACAAACTGCTGAATTAAACGGACAAACAACAATTAGTGTGGCTGATGCAGTCGTACTAGAAACTGAAACAATAGATGGCGGGAGCTATCAACCATAGGAGAGGATAATGGCAAATAGATTACAGATTAAAAGAAATGTCTTCGGACAAAGTGGTGCTCCTGGTACTAATGATTTGTTAACTGGTGAGTTAGCATACGACGGTGCATCGCAAAAATTATACATAGGTAGACAAACAGCTAATAATGGACAGGCATCAGATGTAACAACAACAGATCTTGGTGCTACCATAGTACCAGTAGCAACTTCAAATCAAAAAGGTGTTGTTAAAATTGATACAACTGACTTTAATATTGCTAATGACGGAGGATTAAGTTTAGCTACAACATCAACAGCAGCTGAATTAAATTTAGTAGATGGAGCTTCAGCTGGAACAGTTGTAAATAGTAAAGCAGCTATTTATGGTTCAAGCGGTGAGTTGAATATGACTACATTACAAATTGGTGGTACTAGCGTTACATCAACAGCTGCAGAGTTGAACTTAGTAGACGGAGTTACAGCTGGTACAGCATCTGCAAGTAAAGCAGTTATATTAGACGGCAATAAAGATTTAACAGGAATGAGAAATCTTACACTTACAGGAGATTTGACTGTAGAAGGTGATACTGTTACATTAAATACATCTACTTTAACAGTAGAAGATAAAGTGGTAGAAATTGGTAAAAATGCAACAAACTCATCAACGTCAGATGGAGCTGGTATTATTGTAGGTGGATGGAGCGGTTGTCCTAGCATTTTATATGATGACGACGGAACTCAGTGGGAATTAAATAAAAATACTGATGTTACTGGTACATTTAAATGTTCGGGAGCAGCTACATTAACAGGTGGTATTGCAAATACTACTTTAAATTTTGGAACATATACTACATAATAGGTTGTAATGGCTAATAAGTTCTTAATAAAAAGGGGAGATGGTGCACCTTCTCAAGGTGCTATAGATGAATACGAATTAGTATATGATTATACTAATAATCAACTATATACTAAAGTAGGTAGCACCATAACACCTATTGGCTCTTCGCCTACATCTGGCTCTAACAATCAATTACTTACTGATGATGGTTCTGGTGGTATCAATTCTGAAGGTAGTTTAACTTTTGATGGAAACCATTTTGAGATAGAAAATAGTTCAAATGGTAGAGGTGTACAATTAAACACAAATTCAGAAATAAAATCATTAGATGGTGCATCATGGTTACATCTTCAAAGATATGTAGATGGTAATGTAGCTATTGGTAATAATTCTAATTCAGATTTATATGTAGCAAATCAATTAGGCATAGGAACATCATCACCTTCACAACCTTTACACATTAACGCTGCTTATCCTCAAGTAAAATTACAAAAAACAAATGATGCCACATACACTACATTTGGTAGTGGTGAAAGTTATTTTGTTGCTAACATTATAAATCCAAGTTCAAAAACTTATGAATTTAGAAACAACTCAACTGCACAACTTAGTATTACTACTGGTGGAGTTGTTGATATACCTGGTTCTTTAACATTAGGTACAGCATTAGCGTTAGCAGAAGGAGGTACTGGTGCTACAAGTGCAGCAGGTGCAAGAACTAATTTACAATTAGGTGATTTAGCATTATTAGATACTATACCAGCTAATTTAATTTCATCTGGAACAATAGCAGATGCAAGAATACCTTCAACAGTTTTTAAAGAAAATCTTGGCACTTTAACTGGTGGAACTACAACAGAAAATGCAAAAGCAACTGGACTATATCAAGTAAATGAAACTGGACATAGTACTTTATTAGTTTCTTTTACTGGAGTAGGTGGAAGTACAAGAAGTTTAGAACTTTATGCACATTATAACGATGAATTATATTTTAGAGCTGGTAGAGATAGTGAAACTAATTTTGATAGTGTAGGTAGATATGACAACAAGATATGGCATAGTGGTAATGACGGAGCTAATAGTGGATTAGACGCTGACACATTAGACGGTAGTCACGCATCTGCATTTTTAACTTCTTCATCTGGATTAAATGGTAGCAATATAACAAGTGGTACTATTGCTTCTGCAAGATT
>TARA_R100001591_G_C4354174_1_pt1 | contig 41753 bp, 49 predicted proteins | sample TARA_R100001591 | Tara Oceans TARA_R100001591 (sample SAMEA2622725) | marine metagenome | biome: marine biome (ENVO:00000447); feature: surface water layer (ENVO:00002042); material: "saline water (ENVO:00002010), including plankton (ENVO:xxxxxxxx)" | depth 5 m
GCGCACCGGCTGGCGGGGCACCTTGGGGCCAAAAGTAAGGCCAACAACGCGCCGGGGTTTCGGCCCCGGCGTTTTCATTTACGAAGGGGGTTAAGTATAGAATGCCAGAAATTAAAAACGCGTTGCCGGTGCCCGAAGTTTGCGACGCGTGTTGTTCTTCGAATATCGAATTAACAACCAACGACAGAATTTACGGGCGAACTTATGGCGATTGGCCGAAGGTGTATTTTTGCAACGATTGCAAAGCCGCCGTTGGCTGTCACCCCGGCACTGAAATTCCACTTGGTCGCATGGCCGACCGAAGAATTCGCCAGCTAAGGGCGAAGGCACATAAGGCTTTTGACCAACTTTGGCGAAGCGGCGCAATGTCAAGGGCGAAGGCTTATCAATGGCTTGCGGGCGCGCTTCAAATTCCGGTTGACGAATGCCATATTTCATGGCTTCCTGAAGACCTTTTGAACTTGACAATTGAAGTTTCTTCGAAATACTATGAAGACAATTCCGAAGCACTTCAAAGACGTAAGGCGAAACAAGATGAAAAAAGATACAAACGCGAAAAGCAAGACAGAAGACAAACCGCAAACCATATCAAACGACGGAAAGCAAAGCGTAAGCCTTAGTTCGCCGGGCGTTGCGAAGGCGCTTGCGAAACGCATTCTTGAAGACGTTGACGAATATTGCGTTGACACTTACGACGGCGGGCACCGCTGGCACCTTGGCGCAAGCCTTATCGGTGACGAATGTAAACGAAAGCTTTGGTATATTTTCCGTTGGTGTAAACACGAAAAAACGACAGGGCGTCAACAGCGTCTTTTTAATCGCGGGCACCGCGAAGAATTCCGCTTTATTGAATGGCTTGAAGGTATCGGCGTTCAAGTGTGGGCTGACGATTTCACGAATAATACGCTTTGGTTTCATGCTGAAAGCGATAGTTATATTCTATTGCCAAACGGCGAAGACCCCGGCGACCCTTGTTGCAAACCTGTATCGGCTGAAGGGCCGTATTTTAAAAAGCATGTTGAACGCGCCCGCGCCGACGGTGTTGAATTCCCACAATATCGCATTTCAGCCGCAAACGGTCACTTTGGCGGGTCGCTTGACGGTATTGCCCGGCTTCCTGAACGCTACGGAATCGACGAACCTGTTCTTCTTGAATTCAAGACCAACGGAACGGGCAAAGGCTTTACCGATTTAAAAAGCGACGGAATGCCAGTCGCCAAGCCTCAACACTTCGCGCAAACGTCAACGTATGGCAACGAATACGGCTTTAATTATGTTTTGTATTTGAACATTTGCAAGAACGACGACGACCTTCATATTGAAATTGCAAAGCTTGACCATAAGCTAGGCGAACAAATGAAGCTGAAGGCCGAACAAATTATTACGTCGGACAAACCCCCGGCCAAGTTGTCGGAAAACGCAACGTTCTTCAAATGTAAGTTTTGTCATTTCAGCGAAATTTGCCACAAGGGCGCGGTGCCTGAAGTCAATTGCCGAAGTTGTGCTTTTGCAAGCCCGGTTGAAGGCGGCGAATGGTTTTGTTCAAAGCATAACGGCATTATTCCGCGCGATTTCGTGCCGAAGGCTTGTCCTGAATATAAGGCAATAACGCAAAATGTCTAATTACGTTAATCGTTGGTATCAAGACGAAGCCGAATACGCAATTTTTGACTATTTCCAAGCCGGGAATATTGGCAACCCTGTTGTTGCAATGCCGACCGGAACAGGCAAGTCGATTGTAATTGCGAACTTTGTTCGGCGCGTCTTCGGTTATTGGCCGAATCAGCGAATAATGATGTTGACGCACGTTAAAGAACTTATTGAACAAAACGCCGAAAAGCTTTTGTCAGTATGGCCGACGGCCCCGCTTGGGATTTATTCAGCGGGGTTAAAGTCGCGCGACATGATTCTTCCAATTGTATTCGGCGGCGTGCAATCTGTTTCGAAGGCCATTAAAAAGACAGTTGAAAGCGACGACGGAACCCCGCCGCATTTAAAACATTTCGGTTGGCGCGACCTTGTTATTATTGACGAATGCCATTTGTTAGGCCCGAACGAAGATACAATGTATCAATACGTCATAGCCGAACTTTTGAAAATAAACCCGCATTTGAAAGTTATTGGGCTGACCGCTACGCCGTACCGTTTAAAGCAAGGTATGATTACCGACGACGACGGTTTGTTTACCGACCTTTGTTACGATATAACCGGAATTGACGCATTCAATCGGCTTATTGCTGAAGGGTATTTGTCGCCGCTTATTCCAAAGCGAACAAATGTCGAAATTGACACGTCAGGGGTTCGAATGTCAGCGGGCGATTTCAACGGCAAACAGCTTAACGAAGTTGCCGACGAAATCACTTACGACGCGGTTAAGGAAATGGTCGAACAGGGGCAAGACCGGCAAAGCTGGCTTGTGTTTGCGTCTGGCGTTGAAAACGCGGAACACGTCGCGTCAATGCTTCAAAGCTTCGGCATTCCCGCCGCCGCTTCGCATTCCAAGCTTAAACCCGCCGAAAACGACGCGCGAATTAAGGCGTTCAAATCCGGTGAACTTCGGGCCTTGGTCAACAATAATAAGCTTACAACCGGCTTCGACCACCCGCCTATTGATTTAATCGGAATGCTTCGCCCTACAATGTCGCCGGGTTTGTGGGTTCAAATGCTAGGTCGCGGAACCAGACCTTCGCCGGGAACGTTCAAAGAAAATTGCCTTGTTCTTGACTTCGCCGGTAATACGCGACGGCTTGGGCCTATCAATGACCCGGTGAAGCCGCGTAAGCCCGGCAAAGGTGGCGGAGACGCGCCTGTTCGAATTTGCGAAGTTTGCGGCGTTTACAATCACGCTTCAGCCCGAACTTGTGTAAGTTGCGGAAGTGAATTCAGCTTTGAAACGAAGATATTTAAGACAGCCGGAACCGAAGAATTACTTCGAAGCGACGCGCCTGTTGTTGAATACTTTGACGTTCAAAAAGTAATTTACAATTTGCACGAAAAACGAAACGACCAAAAAGTTTTGACTTCGCCGCCTTCAATTAAAGTGTCGTATTTTTGCGGGTTTCAAATGTTCAACGAATGGGTTTGTCTTGAACATAACGGTTTGCCCGGAAAACGTGCGCGCGATTGGTGGCGACAAAGACATGCCGAAGAACCGCCGGTTACAACTTACGACGCGTTAAGGCGTGTTTCTGAATTGCGGGTTCCTAATCGAATTCGCGTTTGGACAAACAAAAAATACCCTGAAATTTTATCCGCTGAATGGTGACAATATGACCGAACTTGACAAAGACGTTCCGCTTCCGTCTGAAGAAGTGGCCGAAGAAAAAGCCAAAGCCGAACCGCCAAAGAAGAAACACCGGGGGCGACGTGCTAAAGCTGAAACACTTCAACCAGCGAAACAGCTTATTGAAGCTTTGAAGTTTTTGAAGCCTGTTCAAAAGAAGGCCGGAAGTGTGCAACAACAATTTTGCATGATAACCGGAAATTGGGCGGCGGCTTCTGACGAAGTTTTGACGATTGCAACGAAGGTCGAAGAAGATTTGTCGGTTTGCCCACAATCAACGCAATTTCTTGAAGCCCTGTCGAAAGTCGGGGAAGACCTTTCAATTACGCAACTGTCACAATCGGCCCTTTCTGTTGTGTCAGGAGCGTTCAAGGCGGTCGTGCCTTGTGTTGGGTTCGATAACCTGTCGATAAGCCCGCCTGACGAACCGTGCGCGGTCATTGACGACCGTTTGAAGGAAGCGTTCGCTATGCTTGCCCCGCTGGCGACTGAAGGGGCACCAAACGCCGCCTATGCGTCGGTATTGCTTCAGTCAGGAAGCGCCGTGGCGACCAACGGGCACGTTCTGGCGGAATACTGGCACGGTATAGACCTTCCGCCCGGCCTATTGGTGCCGAAGGCGGCTGTCGCGGCCATTCTGAAGGCTGGTAAGCCCCTTGCCCGGTTTGGCTATTCAGGGCCGTCGGCGACGTTCTGGTTTGACGACGACAGCTTTATTAAAACCCAACTTTACGGCGAACGCTTCCCGAATTATGCGCCGTTGTTTGAATGTGAAGGTTTAAACCCTTGGCCGGTTCCGGCTGAATTCTACAAAGCTGTTCGTTCAATTGAAGCGTTCACGCGAAACGGCGTTGTTTATTTCGAAAACGGAAAGCTTGCGTCGAATGAACTTGAAAACGAAGCGTCAACGTATATAATCGAAGGATTGCCGGAAGGCATGGGCTTTAACGCAAAATATTTACTTATGGTTGAAAAGGCGTTTGACAACGTTCATTTTGACGAAGCGTCAAATAAAGCCTTCTTCTTCGGTGAAAACGTTCGCGGGGTTATTATGGGCGTTGAACGCGTAAGTTCGGCACCAGTAACAAGCGACGAATATATTGACGACATACCGTTTTAAAGGGGCGAAGCTATGTTGAACGAACAAGGCTTTCTTATTGCGAAAAATAGTCGAAAGATTGACAAGCTTTCGCAAGCCGTAAGGCTGGCTTTAATGCCTGTCGAATATATGACCGACGAAGAACTTCTTTCGATACCAGCCGGAAGCGTGTTCGTTTTTGACGTTGAATGTTATCGAAACTTTTTCTTCGTTGCATTTAAGTGTTTGTCGAACGGCAAGTTCGTTGCGTTTGAACAATCACCAGACTTCACCATTAACACGACAAAACTTCTTTGGATGCTTTGGCGCTTTTGTATTGTGGGCTTCAATTCCCGAAATTATGACGTGCCAATGTTAAGCCTTGCTATCAAAGGCGCAACGTGTGACGAATTAAAAGAAGCGTCAGACTTCATAATTAAAGGCAACAACACGCCGTTTAACTTTGAAAAAGAATACAAGCTTCAAATTCAAAAATATAATCATATTGATTTAATCGAAGTCGCGCCGTTGCAAGGTTCATTGAAGCTTTACGCCGGGCGTTTGCACTGTAAAACAATGCAAGATTTGCCATTTCAAGAAGACCATATTCTTTCGGCTGAAGACGCGAATATTGTTCGACCTTACTGTTGTAATGACCTTGCAAATACCGAATTGTTGTTTAACGAACTAGCGCCCGAACTTCAGCTTCGAACAGAAATGTCGGAAGAATACGGCGTTGACTTGCGTTCGAAATCTGACGCACAAGTTGCCGAAGCTGTAATTAACAGCGAACTTCAAAAAGTTCTTGGATATTACCCGCGCAAACCAAAGCTTGAAGAAGGCGTTGTTCTTCAATATAACATTCCCGACTTTATTTCGTATCGTTCGCCCGAACTTAACGAAATGCTTGAAATCGTGCGCGACGCCCGTTTTTATCTTGACGGCTTGGGTTCGCCTATTATGCCGCCCACACTTGAAAAGCTGAAGGTTCAAATCGGCGGTTCGGTTTATAAGTTGGGAATGGGCGGGCTTCATTCGCAAGAAAGCAAAGTTGCACATATTGCAACCGACGAAATTATTCTTGCCGACAACGACGTTGCTTCGTATTACCCGCGAATTATTTTGAATCAAGGTTTGTTTCCGCCGCATTTGGGCGAAGCGTTTCTTCAGGTTTACGACAAGATTGTTGAAACCCGCATTCATGCAAAAGGCGAAGCGGCCAAAGCCAAGAAAGCGGGCGACCGCGCGGCGGCGAAGCGTTGGAAGACAATTGCCGATAGTCTGAAGATTACTATTAACGGAAGCTTCGGCAAGCTTGGAAACAAATATTCGACGCTATACGCCCCGCAACTTATGCTTCAAGTTACTATTACCGGGCAACTGTCGCTTCTTATGCTTATTGAAATGTTGGAAGACGCCGGAATTGAAGTCGTGTCGGGCAATACCGACGGCGTTGTTTCGAAGTATCACAAAAACAGGCATGAAGACGTTCGGGCGGTTATTAAAGAATGGGAAGAACGAACCAATTTTGAAACCGAAGAAACGCGCTATCGTGCAACATATAGCCGCGACGTGAATTCGTATATTGCGATTAAAGAAGAAGGCGGCGACCCTGAAGCGCGCTTTTTTGACGAACGCCTTGGTTGTAAAACAAAAGGCGCATTTTGTGAACGGGGGTCGGCCCTTAATTCAATTCTGTCAAAGAACCCCGAAACGTTGGTTTGTTCCGACGCCGTGCTTGCATATCTGAAGAACGGAACCCCTGTCGATAGGACAATTAAGGCTTGTCGTGATATTCGCCGCTTTGTCACTGTTCGCAACGTAAAAGGCGGCGGCGAAAAAGACGGGGTTTATCTTGGTAAGGTTGTTCGGTTTTATTATCCGAAAGGCGAAAGTGGTTGCATTTCGTACCTTGGAAGCGGCAACAAAGTTGCGAAGACAGACGGCGCGCGCCCGTTAATGGATTTGCCAGACGAATTCCCAGAAGACATAAATTATGATTGGTATGTTAAGACGGCAACCGATATGCTTTACAATTGCGCCGGGCTTCAAACGCCGAAGTCAGGAAGCTTGTTCTTCTAACGAAGACGCCCGGTTTTTACGCCGGGCTTTAACTTTTTGAAATTTAAGCTTGTGTTTTATGCAAGCGTTATACCGTATTTTGTGGCAAGAATTGCGTGAATTCTATCAAAATAGCTTTGATATGCCGCAAGCGAATAATCAGCTTCAAAAACAAACCCGTAACCCATTTTTCCATTGAAAAAAGAACCTATTGTTTTTGCAAGTCCGAAAGACAAATCGTCAGTAATAGCCGGGGCCGAAATAGAAGCGTTGTCAAGTGCAACTTCGCCGCCATTTACAAACACTTTAGCGCGACCTAAATTAGCATCATAACCAACCATTACAATATAAGGTGTATCAATAGCAACAACACCATTCGCAGTTTGTCGGGTAGTTCCGCCGTGAATAACTTCGAGTTCACCGCTTGCGCTTCCTAACCGGAAGCGTGCGACCGTTCCAGTTGCTGATATAATGTCCATACCGCCTAACGAATCAAATTGCACAACCGCAATTTTAGTGTAAGACCCCGCCGGATGAAGTGACAAATCTTCAATTGTGTAGCCGTTAGCTTGTGCCGAAACCATTTGAACAGCCTGTTGACCGTTCAAATAAGCGCCAATATCAGAAGCGTCTGAAGAAAATTCTTTTAGAATGTAACCGTTGACGCGGTCATTCATCCCAACAGGGGAATTTGCACGAATAAACTTGGTTTGGGGGTCAAACCAAGCAACAAGACCCGGCATTGATGCAATTTCAATTTCTTCGTCAGTTACGTCAAGAACTGGAAGCCCCGGTTCGGTAAAAGACGCGCCTTCAAGTTTGATAATTTGTCGTTTCATTTGTTAAACTCCTTAAATTTGGATAGACTTTTTAAAGGTAACGCACCAGTTTTTTAAAGGGTCTGTTATCGCGGCACCTGTAAAGCCCCTTACGTTTTGCCTATGGTCTTGAAGTTCTTGACTTGGCGCTACAATGTCCGAATCGCAAAGACAACCGCGCGGGCCTGTTAACGGCCCTGCTTCAGCCGGTAAAGTTTCACTTGTATAAGCATAAGCCAATTCAGCGCCCGCTGTCAAAACGCTGTCAACTGTTATTTCAATTTGCGTTTTGTCAGTTGATACGGCAACCCCTGTTATTATTGCGCCGCCGCCGTCAAAAAGTTCAAATCCGTAATTTCCGGGGTCTGACACGCCCAAAGGGTTTGTTGTTGAATTGTAAACGCTAAACCTTAAATCGCCCACACGACCAGCGAATGAAACTGTTATTTTGTCAATTCCATCAAAGACGACCGAAGACGGACGAAGGGGCGACCAAGCGGCACCTGCTTTAAAAGCTTTCGCGTAATATTCGGCCATTGTTCTTACACCATAAGCCGACAAATGAATTCCGTCACCGTCGTTTGCGCTTCCGTCACCAGTTCCGGCGTTATCGTGCGGCAAAAAATATTTAGGTGCAACTAAAAACCCGATTTGGTTTTGTTCGTGGAATTCCAATTGTGCAATTACAGATTCGCTTGTATCATAAACACCGCCAAGCGACCAACTTTGTTGCTGGCTTATATACATTAAAACGTCTTCTGTTTGGCCTGTTATAGCTTTAATGTCTTCGTTGTAATCGGAAACCCATTCGTTCAAGTTTGACAAATAATTTGCGTTTTGGGCGTCGCTTTCGCCATGCTCATTCAACAAAGCGACAACTTTATAAGCCATTCCTAAGCTTTCAGCTAAAGCTTTACCGCGCTGAACACATTTAATTGAATTGGCGTAAGCTTGGGTTCCTTTTTTAATAACAGAATACCCCGCCCCGCCTTTTCCATGCCCTGACCAAAGATAAATTCGGTCGTCTTCATTAACAACAGCGGAAAACCCGTAAGCGTGGGATTCGGCAACGTTGCCTTCTAAATCAATAAAATAATCAATTTCAGAATCGACAATTTCGTTGTCGTGTTCTACGGTTGACCACCCTGTAAAATAGTTCGGCCAAGGGTGAAGATTCGAATTGTCAATGTCGCCGTTAAATTGTAAACAAGCCGATTCCAAAACTTTACCCAATGTTAAAGGCCCGCCGCCGGGGCTTACTGTTTTTGGAATTGAATTGCTTTGGCCTATGACTAAAAAATGTTCAATTGTATTATTGTAACTTTTTATTAAATTTGTGCCGTACAATGATTTTCGCCACATTTTCAAAGTGCCGTCTTTGTCCGAACCAAATTTAATATAACTGTTTTTATGAACCGAAGGATTTAAAGCGTCGTATTCATCCGGTGTAACTTCAAATTCGCCTTGGTCGTTCAATGCAAAAACTTGTTGATACGTCCCGACAGTTTTTGGGTAAACAATTGGTTGCGCGTCATAAGAATCAACGCCAGAAATTGTCAAGCTTTGCACTTCTGCCATTAGCGCATCAATTAAATTTGTGTAATAACCTTGAATTTTTCCGTCTGACGTTATGCCAAAAACTACGTTATTCGATTCGTCAACAATTGAATAAATAAAGTCGTCGTTAGTGAAGATTTCAAAAGTTTTATCGAAATTAAAACCGCCGACAACTTCGCCTTCGGTTGTAACACCTAAAGCAACCAAACCGTTTTTATCTGTTATCGCCCAAACTAAATTTGCGGCTTCACTTGAAAAAGGCAAAGTTTCATTGTTTACAAATGTTTGCAAAGTCAAGCTTTGCACTTCAAGTTGTTCGTTTACAAAGTTCGATAAATAACCTATTACTTCACCGCTTGCTTTAACAGCAAGGGCGACATTGTTGTTTGAATCGCAAACCCCCCAAACAATGTCAGAACCTTCAAACGGAACCCCTTTGAAAGTTTCTTTTATTTCTTCAATTTCCGCCGAATTTATGTCAATGTTCGCTTCGTCTGTTTCAAAACGACTTACTAAAGTTGCGTTTATAGAATCAACATAGTCGTTTATATATCCAACTGTTGCGCCTGAAGAAGTGACACCAAACGCGACGTTTTTATTAGAATCAATAATTGCCCAAACAAGGTCGTTTTCTTCAAAAACGCCGCCTGAAATAATGTCACCTTTAGAAGTTTCGAAGAATTCTTTAGTAACAACACCTTCAATATTAGGGAATCTTTTTATTTCTTCGGCTACGCTGCTGTTATTAAAATACAAAATTAAAGATTCGTCATAATTCGGCGAAGGGGTCATAAAGTACGAACCGCTTGCAACGGCTGCAAGGCCCGCTGTTGTGTCTTGATAAATATCGGCTGCAAGTTCAAAACGGCTTAAAAACGCCTTTACACTTTCAACCGCTTCGCCTGTTGAAGCGTTATAACCAACGTCGTCATTTATAAACTTGTCAAACCTGTCTTCGTTGTTTTTAAAACGGTCAACAGCTTCGTCAATAGGTACTTGTGCCATTTTCAAACCCTTTGATTGAACTTAAACCAAATCGCCATTAGTGTCGATTATAGCATTTTTATAGTCGCTGTCATTAGAATAATAACGACCGTCGTAATTAACAGCCCTTACTTGCGAAGTAAAGTTTGATTGTGGGCTTTTTTCAGTAACAAGAAAAGCTGAAACCGAATGTTCGTCGTTGCCCACAATTAAATAAGTTGCGTTTGCGTAAAGGTCGTCGCCAATTGCAAGGGGTGCTTTCGGCGCACTTGCAAGCACAACTTTATTTTTTGCCGAACCTAAAGACACGCCCAAGCTTTCAATAGTTCCGTCGTAATGCTGAAGAAATATCGAATAAGAAGCGTATTTTGTAAAGTCTATTTGTTGTGAAAGTGTAAGTTCAAGGCCGTCTTGCGCGTCAACTTGTCCGTCTTGAATTCCCGGCCTTGTATTGTCAGCGTTTAGAATTCGGTCACTTAACACAAGAAGGTCGGCTTCTTGTGTTGCTTCGAATTCAGTTGCGACATTTTGAAAGCGAATTTTATTCCAAATACGCCAAGCGTGAAAATGCGCTTGAACTTTATTACGAACCCCCAAGCTTTCAATTTTCTTCGGGTTTATCGCTGATTTGTCATAAGGAAGATAAAACGTAACAACTGAATCGTCTTCAGGGTCAACGTATTCGTATTCAACCCCGTCGTTATCGTCTTGGTTGCCAAATCGAACCGTTCTTGTTTCAGTGCCCGGCAACTTATTTCGGTGATTAAAAAGAAGCGTCGAATCTGGCGTTTCTTTTTCGAAGTTTAATTTTATTACATTTCCGCGACGATAAGCGTTGCAATAAACAGCCGACGCAATCGCCGAAATTGTTTCTTCGAAAGACAAGTTGTCGCTGTCAAACGTGTAACAAAATTCAACGGCTTTTTCAATTCCAAAATAAGTTTCAATCGTTGAAACAGTATCGTAAATACTGTCAAAGTCAATTTCGGCGACGTTTCTGTTGCCAATATAAGGGTCAAGACAAATCGCCGAAATAATTTCGTCAACGCGGTTCGTTGCGAAATTTGTTGTCGTAAAAGTAGAACCTGAAACACGTTCTGGAATCTTTCGTGTTACAAGCATGTTAAGCTTGCGGTCTTTAACAGCCAACGCCCCGGCGGTTGCATAGGTTACAGAATGCACCGTTGTTACGTTTCCAAAATCAGTTTCAACAACAGGCAACATTGAATAAACGTCGCGCCATTTGATTTCGTCAATAACAGAACCTTCAAAGTCAAGGTCGGCGTTTGTTACGCGTCTTGCCCGAACTTCACAACGCCCCGTAAATGTGGGGTTTGCTTTTACTGTAATTGCCCGCGTTGACTTTGTTTTTGCCGAACCTTCAATTGTGCCTTGAAACGTTTCAGCCGCCCCCGTTGGCGTTCCGCTGTTATCGACGGGGGTAAGTTCAAGTTCAACAGCTACGTCGAAACGAATTTGTTTTTCGCCGTCGTCTTTGTAAAGACCGTTTAAAGCAACAAAGTTCGAAAACACGCGGTCAAGGTCGGTTTTATCTAATGTAAAAGGCCCGACCCATTTTGAACCAGAAGTTGAAAGAATCGGGCTAATATACGAAGTTTCGCCGCTTGTAAAGTTTGCAAGCGTGTTCCAATCGCTATTTACTGAAGACGGATTTGAAAGAACAATTGTCGAAGATGAAACCGAAAGAATTGTGTAAGTACCTGAAAGGTCAATTGTAGTTTGACCGGCTGGCACGTCCAAGCCGCAAGTTTTATAATCGGTTTTATCGTCAACGAAGTTGCCCGCAATCAAATTCCAATCGGTGTTTATGTTTTCAGGTGAAGACAAAGTTAAAACGCTTGTCGTTTTGCCTGAAATAACGTAAGTGCCGTCAAGGTTAATTGCATTTGCGCCGCTGTTATATGTAAAGAAAGCGCCGCTTACAATTAACGTATCGCCGACAGAAAACGCGGCTGTATCTGTCGTTTCAAATTCGATTGTTCCCGTTGCTGTAAATCTGACCGAAACGCTTTGACTTACACCGCTTCCCGGTATTGTTCCGGTAAAAGACGCATTTGAAATATTAAGCACGTCAGCGGCGGCGAAGAACGTTGTAAAATCAGTTTCAGCCGAAGAATTTATTCTTATTTCGTCAGGCGATACAAATTTAATATCGTTGTTGCCCGAAACGCTGTCGCTGTTTGGCGCGCGAAGAACTTGACCATTTACCGCATTTGAACGAACAGCCGAATAAAGCGGTTCGCTTATCGCCGTTCCAATTCTAAGTTGCGGGTCATGCCCTGAATTTGGCGACGTGTTGGGGGCGAATACTTCCACGGAAGCCCCGGCAATGTCAGAAATAAGGGTTGTATCGTCTTTAACTTCAGCCGCCGGAACGTCGTATTCGCCGCGCCCAATACACATATAAGCATATTCAACTTCTTCGTGATTTTCAAAAATTTTATAAGGCACGGCCAATAAGTCGGGCGTTGACCGAACTGTTCCGAAAATGTCAGGAATTCGACCGTTTGGCCTTGGTCGGTTTTGACGGTCTGAAAGTTCATTGTTCGGGCTTTCGCTTTGTGTATTTCGAAGCGAAGGTGTCGGTACTGAAGGGCGAAGCAAATAAACAGCCGCCGCAACAGCGACAACAGCAACAACAGCAACAATAATCGTTACCGGGTCGCCCGGATAAACAACAACATAAAACGGGCCTTCAAGTTCACCAAGGCGTTTAATCCCCCATTCGTCGGAAGGGGTAACGTCGCAACTTTCGGCAACGTGTTTATGATAAATTCTCGCCGTATCGGGGAATTTATCAAACTTTGTCGTTAGAAAGTCGCGCACGTCTTCAGCTTCGAAGATTTCCCAAGTCGAAGGGTCAAGCGCGTTTTCTGCAAGAATTATCGTTTTCAACATGCGTAAAAACCAACCTTTTTAAAACCCCTTGTCGCAACGTCCAAAGGTTGAAATTCAACCCCGCGTTCATGTATTTGAAAGACTTTACCATTATAAAAAAGCCCAACGTGCGGAACTGTTTTCGGCCTTTGCATTAACACAATACAAGGGCTTTTCGGTTCGGTCAATTTCTCAAACTGACGGCGAAGTTCGGCCCGAACGTATCGGTCTTTTGGCGGCAACAAAAAGCCTTTTAAAATGTGGGTAATGTCACGACCTGTTATATGCGCCCACACTTCAGCGACAAAATGGGCGCAATTGTACGTTTGGCGATTATAAACCCGATTGTAAAATTGGTCGATGCTCATAAGAACCCCCGCAACATTGGGAAGCGGTCAATTTTGTAAAGTTCGCCCGTTTTATTTACATTCAACGAAGGCGCTTTTGCTTCGAATGTCGAACCTTCGCGGTTGAAGCTGAAGCTTTTAACTTCAAGCACAAGCGGGCCGAACAAAGGCGCGTTTAAATCGTCTGAACGGTAAGTTCTATATTTGACAATAGGCTTTGTTTCAAAACCACCAGCCGAAGAAACGGCGTCAAGTTCAGGCGGTAAAACTTCGCCAAGGTCGCCTAAATCAATTCGAAGACTGAAGTCAAGGTTTTCGCGCGTTTCCGTCCCTGTGATTCTAAGCGGATAATAATCAAAAGTTTCAACTGAAGCGTCTTCAAGTGTAACAGTTACACCGTTTACCGCGTTTCTTACAATTCGGTAAGTCTTAGTAAAATTCGGGTGTGATATTTCTAAAAGTTCAAGTTGAACAACGCTTGAACTTGAGTTTAAAAAAAATTCGCTGTATTCGCTCATTATTCTAAATACCTTGGAAATTCAAAGTTAATTATATTGTTTATTTCATTTTCTAAAATTGGGAATTCCGTTTCCCAATTTTCGCCAAGTTCGCTAAACAAAACAACAAAATAAGCTTCGGCGTCTTCGTCTATTTCAGCGGGGTAAACTTCAAGTTGAACGCTTACAACAAATTGAAGACCTTTTTGACTCAAAAGCTTCATTGTGCCCGGCACAAAATACGATTTATGTTCTGTTAAATCAGCTTCATCTAAATACAAGTCTATTAAAAAAGGCTTTGCCCCTTTTCCTGTTAAAGCACGATAAAAAGACCTTATGTATTTATATTCATTTGGGCCGATTGACCATTGAACGTTTACAAGTGAAGTTGCGCCCAACACGTCACGGCGAAAACGGGACGCTCCCCCGTCAAGTGACACCGCTAAAACTTCGTTTCCGTCTGTCACTGAATAGCCCGACTGGTCGGGCGGTATAACTAATTTTGTGAGTGCCATTTTTACCGCCTTCTTTGAACGTTTGTGTTTTGGTTTAGCGACCTAGAAACACGACCGTTCGGGTTTCCAATGTCAGCGGCAACAACGCCCGGTGCTTCGTCGCGAACAGTTTTTGACGCAACGTCACGGGCAATAATGCGAACGTCGGTTTCGCTTATTTGTTCAACGCTAATTTCAGAAGAACCGTAATTTTCGACAAAAACGTTAAGTTCGACGCCGCTTCCGCCTTTGCCAACGTTTTGACTATTCAAAGACACGGCGGTTGCGCCCCGATTCATTGCTTCAAGCGTATCGCGGTTCCGGGCTGTTGCCGCCGCATTAACAACGTATTCTTGACCGTGAACGACCCCGGCAATTTCTTTGCGGCCAACGTTGCCCGTATAGCCGCCGCTTTCGAACCCGGCGACGCTGGCAAGGGCCATGCCTTCAGAAAGGGCCATTGTGCTTGTAATCGCCGCCGCCGCGCCCGCCGCGTTAGCGCCAAGGGTCGCCAGTGAAGCAAGCGCCGCCGCTGGTGCCCATGCCGCCGCCGCTGAAGTTGCAACAGCCGCGTTCGTGGCCGCTGTTGCCGCCGCGACAGACTGACCAAGGGCCGCGTTTACAAGGTACTGAATGCCAACCTTCACCAAAGCCGAAATAAGTTCAGACAAGGCGCTTCGTGCGACGTTCTTCAACGATTCTTCAAGGTCTTCGCCGTAAACGATAGCGCGACCGATTGAATCGGCGAAACCGTCTGAAAGCGTGTTGAAGAAGTCGCCGAAGCTGTCTGTCATTCCGGCAAGCGCGCCGTCGTAACCTTCAACAATCTTGCCCATGCTTGCAACGAAAACGTCAGAAAACGAACCGTCGCCCATTTGAATTTTTAAGTTCGCCGCTTCGACATTAAGCGCCGCAAGTCGATTCGTGTATTGTTCGGCATTAATAATGCCGCGTTCATACGCGCGATTTATAGCTTCAAGACCGTAAGCGATTTGCTGAATCTGACCAATACCTTCGTTATAAATATTGTTCAATTCACCTTGAATGCCTTCTTCGCGTTGGATAAGTTGCAACTTTTCCATAATGCCGCGACGTTCTTCAGCAGTAAGCGTAATCTTTTTATTCAACAATTCGTTGTTTATTTGTTCAAACCGCTGTTGAAGTTCGCGTTCAGGGCCAAGCAAGCCAAGAAGTCGAACTTCGGAATCAAGTTCACGATTTACTTTCGCCAGTGCGTCGGCGCGCTTTTCAGCCGCTTTCGTTGCCGCCGGGTCGCTGGTTGTCATTGTGGGCACTGTTGGCGCGCGCAACTGACTTCCGGCCCCTTGCTGGCCCGCGATACGTTGGTTGGCAATTTCACGGGCACGGGTTGAAACAGCGCCAACCGCGTTGCCTATAAAGTCGGTATTGAATGCGCTTGAAAATTCTTCTTGAACAATGCCGCCAAGTTCGCGCGCCGCCCCTGTCAATTCACCTTTAAAGCGCGACAAGTCAACGTCAATGTCAGTGTTAAAGATTGGGTTCAACCCGACAAATTCCGCCGCGTCGTTTGCAAGCGCAAGAAGCTTGTTAAGGCCGTTCAATACGCCGTTAATCATTTTTTCAACGACAGTAATTACGGCGTTGACAGCGCCAACAACAATGTCTTTAAGTGCGCCGGGGAACAAATCCCATGCTTTGATAATTACGTTGTAAGCGCCGACCCAAATTGCAATATAACCATTTACAATCGTCTTCGCGATATTGACGACATTTCGCAAAGCGGTTCCCAACATGCCCACAAATGAAGATGCGCCGTCGCTTACTTCGTTGAACGCTGAATTCCAAACGTCTTTAAAGAACTGAACAACCGGGGCGATTACTTCGCCGATAAGCTGAAAGACAGCCGACACGGTATCGCCAAGCGAAACAACGCCGTCTTCTGAAACTTTAATGTCGTCTTTGAATGCGGCGAACAACGCAATTGCGGTCGTCAGGCCGACAATAAGAAGGCCAATCGGGTTCGCGGCAATCGCAAGCGTAAACGCCTTAACGGCCCCGGTTGCCGCCACAATACCGGCAATAAGTGTCGGGCCAAACGCGACAAGCAACGCCGCCGAAAGTACGGCCAACGCCACCCCGACCGCTTTGAAATTATCAGCCAAGAACAAAATCGCGCGCGACATTGCTTCGGTAATACCAAGCGACTTGTTTATTTCGCCGAAGAATTGCGTCGCGTTGTTTTTCAATACAACAAAGGCTTGACCAAGTGTCGGAATTGTTCGACCGAAACGGTCGGCGATTTCTTCGCGTGCGTTGGCGAATGCTTGCCGCATTACTTCGGCGGTAATTTTACCTTGCGGGGCAAGGTTCAACAGTTCGCCGCGTGTAACGTTCAATTGTTTCGCGATTGCGTCGGCGACCGAAGGCATAAGTTCCATAACGGTTCGGAATTCGTCGCCGTCAAGCTTGCCTTTGTTGAATGCTTGGGAAAGCTGAAGAAGGGCCGACGCTTGTTCGTTGGTTGTCGAACCTGAAAGAATAAGGGCTTGGTTCACCGTTTCGGTAAGTTGCAAGCTTTCGCGTTGTGACGCGCCCAATTGCTGAAGGGCAAGGTCGAAACGTTGGAAGGCTTGCGCCGTGTCTTGAACAGGCGCACGGGTTCGGTTTGCAACGGCGAAAACTTCGTTGGTAACTTCAACAAGCTGTTGTTCAGTGTCAACAACGTTTCGAAGTTTGTTTTCAAGAATTGTGTAAGAATCCGCCGCGCTAATAATAGCCGCGCCGCTGAAACCGATTCCGGCAAATGCGGCGGCGGTTCGAACAAAATTGCCAAGGCTTCGGTTTGAACGGTCGGTTGCACCGTTAAGCTTTTCTTGCGCCGTCTTCAGACGCAACGCGGCCAATTCGGCACGGGAAGAAGCCGCCGCCGCGCTATGTTGCGCCGCCGTGGCCCGGCTTTGTGCCGCCGCCGTGCGTTGGGCTTCCGTGGCAAGCTTCTGTTGCGATAACGCGGCCCGGTTGCTGGCATTGGTCATGCGCGCGTTTGCGCTTGTCAGGCGGGCTTGTGCGTTCGTTTCACGGGCAAGGGCATTCGTAACCTTTGCCGAAGCATTGGCAAGCTTATTAAGGGCGCTGTCGTCAATTGAAGCAAGTTGAGTTTTCAGGCGCGCAACGGCACTATCGGCGCGACGTGCGGCGTCGGCGATTTCAAGCACCTTTTTTCGAACATTTGGCGAAACCTTGTCGCCAATTTCAATATCAATTCTTTCGTCGGCCATACTCAAACCTTAATTTTCAATTTGCCCGCGTGCTTCCTTCCAATAAGAACAGCACGTTCAACGAAACCCGCCGGGGCTTGGGCCGAATAGCCGTCATTCAAGCGCCTGATATACGGAAGCACGTTGCTTATATATATCTTATCACCGGGTTTTTTACCAGACAAAACACTTCGGGCGGCTTCAAGTGCGGCGCTTGCGCTTGCGCGTTGCGTCGAACCCTGAAGGCCGGGGTAATACGGGGGAATTTTCGAATCGACAGGGGAATTCAAAGAAACTTGCCAGTTCGACAAGGCTTGCGACGTATCAACCGGCGTAACGTAAACAAGGTCGCCGATAATAGTTAAGGCAACCTTGACGGCGGCTTTGCTTGCTTCTTCGTCAAGCTTTGCAACGCGCCGTTCAAGGCTGTTCGCTAAATCCAACAGTGTTCTTGCCATTACTTGCCGCCCCCATTCTTCTTCGCCAACCGCTGTAAATGCGCGTTGTCCATTCGTCGAATAAGAAAAAGCAAGTCTTCGGTTTGTTCTAAGTCAAGGGCGTAAAATTCGGCATAGGCTTTAATACTTGTCCAAGGTATCGGCGTTAAGCTTAAAGCGTGCGTTCGTTCCGCGTCCAAGTCAAAGAACGCTTGCAAATACAACTGAAGGCCCGGTTTAAGTTCCGGGGCGTTCGCTATGCGTTCCGGCATTTGTTCACCGGCCCGCATAGCTTGCTTTGCAATGTTCTGTTCTATTGCGCCAAGTTCTAAAACATGCAATAGAACAGCCGTTAGTTTCCCGCTTCTTCTTCAAGTGTTTCTTCGCGGAACAACGACGCTTTCTTTGCCTTTTCTTGAAGGTCGTCGTAAAGTTCCGGCAAATCTTCGAACAGTTTCAACGCGTTCTTCTTGGAAAATTCCAGTTCAACGCCGTCGCGCTGTTTAATGTTCTTCCAATCAAGAAGAACGGTATCAACGAACACTTCCATAAACAGCCGTTCGGCAAGGTCGTTGTTCATTGTTTCAAGTTCGATTGCCCGACGGTGTGGGCGTGTCGCGCGTTCAAGCGCCTTCGTGTATTTCTTGTTTGCTTTCGACATGCGCGAAATTTTGAACGCCGGAACCGACTTGTCTTCGTTAGCGCCGTATTCGACCCAAACGCCTTCAACTTCGGCTTCTTTATCTGTTGCGAATTGACTGTAAAGTGACATTTTACTTTTTCCTTTCGGTGGTAAAACCGGGGTTGCCCCCGGCCTTGGTTGATGGTCAAAAACCGGCTTTACGCGGGCATTCCCACACTTGGCACATACGGAAGGAACGACGCAAGCAAGGTGTAACCCGCTTCGCATTCCGCCGCGTTGGTATCAACCGGAATCGTAATCGGCGCGTCTTTTTCAACGCTCAAACGACCGCCGCCAAGTGCAATCAACGGCATGTCAAACACGACAGCCGCGTTGCGTTGGGCCGCAATCAAGTTCATTGCAACGTCGCTGTTGTTGCGAACAGCTTGAACAGCCGCGACCGTGCTGAAGTATGCGGTAACAGAACCGGAAACTTCAAAGTCGCCCGCTGTTGCGTCAAATGCGCCAAGCGTGCCAATTGCCTTGTTCGCGCTTACGTTGTTGTTGATTGCAACGTTCGCTTCGGAAACGTAACCGAACAGCGCGGTCGGGTTCAGCGTTACCGGGTCAACAATGTTCAGCTTGATTCGGTAAATATCCGACGACGTGTTAAACGCGTCTTCAGCCGGTGCCGCGACACGGGTTCCGGCCTTCAGCCCTTGCGCCCCGGTGCGTTGGGTGTTGTCCATTGCAACAAAAGTAAGGTCGGCGTTCAGCTTGTCGGCTTGCGGAACATTCAAAGTAAATTCGTTCGCAATTGCGCCTTCAAGATATTCGCTTTGAACGCCGTCGTCATCTTGACCAAGTTGACGTTCAACGTTGTAAGAACGACGCTTGATAAGTGCGGTTGTCTTTTCATTGCGAAGAACTTTGCCGAAGAAAATTCGAACTTCAAGGCCGGTGCCCGTTTCACTGATAGCGGTAAACGTGGTGTCGTCAAGCGCAAGTTCGTTCGTTGAAATTGACTTTATACGGGCATAACCCGGCGAATTGTTCGCAAACTGGTTAATTGTCGCGTCACCGCCAACAAAAATCCATTCACCAACATTCAAACCAAGGGTTGTAAAATCGGTTGTTGTGGAAACAAGTTTAATACTTGAAGCCGACGCCACAACGTCAAGGTCGCCCGTTGGGAATTCAAAGCCGCAAGCTTCAATGAAAGACGCGGCGGGCGGTGCGGCTTCGGCAACAAGAACTTTCGAAACGGTGACGGAAGTTGCAAGAACCGCCGTAACTTTGGCAAGCCCGTTGTTCGCGCTGTCGCCCATTTTTGAAGCTTTGATAAGGTGCCCGACAAGAAACACGTCAAGACCGCTTGCGGCCTGAAATGCGGAAGTCGTAAGCGCGGTCAATGCGACGGCGGTTCCGTTAAAAGGCGCGGTCGAAGGCTTTTCGCGTGCGTCAGCGAAAAAGAAGCCTTGTAACAGGCGCGTAAGGTTGTTTTGCGTCAAATCCGAATTGAAACCGCCTGACGCGTCAAGGTCGGTCGTTGTGCCTTTCTTGCGCTGACGCGACGGGTCAATTGGTGCCCGCGCAACGTTGGTCAATTCGCCGCCAAAATCCGAATACGAATTTGGTTCCAGTTCGTACCAAGAAGGCGAACCCGGAAGGGTCTTCAACGAAGCTTCTTCCGCGAATGCCAATCCGGTTACATTGCTGTCAATTTTGTTAGCCATGTTTTCACCTTTTAGCCGTTTTCGTCGTATTCATATTCGGCAACGACGTTAAACCGATACCAATTTTCTTCGGGCGGAAGTTCGTTAATTCGCGCATTGCGAAACCAAACTTGACCCGAAGTCGCGTTTCCGCGAAAACTATTACGGGCAATAATAGCCAACTTCCGACCGTTTGTCATTCCCAAACTGTCGGATTTAGGGCAAAAGATTTGAACGAACACAAGACCGTCGGTCGTGTATCGTTGCCCGGCGTCGCCATTGCGAAGCGAACTTTGCCCTTCGATAACCGTTTGTTGTGAAACCCGCGCCCAAAACTTTGAAAGTTCAGGCTTTTCGGGTTCTTCAACACCCGGCCAACGAACTTCAGGAATATAACCAACAGCCGCCGCACTTTCAGCAAGCCAAGCCGCGTTAAATATTCCAAAGATTTCGTCAATTGCTTCTTCGTATGTTATCACGCGTCAAACTCCAAAGTATAAAGAACAACTTCACCGTTTGGCGCTAAAGGGTCGATTGATTTAACAACAAGTTCTTTGCCATTGCGAATAACAACGTCTTTCGCTTTGGGTTCGAAATCGACCGCACCCATTAAACCAGTAAGCGCGCCTTCAGTAACTTCGGTGCCTTTAAGGTATCGAATCAATTGATTGTTTGAAGTAGTGAACGGAAGAAAGACGATTTGAACCGTCTTGTCGTCAGGCGTACCGGCTGAAGGCTTCCAAGGCTTTAAAGGGTCGGAAGGCGTACCGTCACGAAGAACGCGCCAAGTTACGGCTTGCCCCTTTGCCGCAATCTGACGTTTAGCGTTCGCAATTTGACGGTCGTAAACACCCATTTTAAACCCTTAACGTTTTAAGCGCGAAGCGTTGCCCACAACTTGAAAACAGCGGGGCAAGCAACGCGTCAACGGCTGAAATCGTCGGTTCGACGCCGACGCCGATTTTTTCCGAATACTTGGTTGTCAAAGGCCCGGTTGTGTCTTCAACGATAAAACCGCCGCTTCTTGTGGGCTGAATTTCAACCCCGGCGTTTGCTTCAATCATAAGGCGCGCTTGTGCTTGCTTAAGTTCCTTCGGTATAAAATCCGACGCAATTTCCGTGCAATCAATCTTGACGCCAGTTCGGGGCCATTGCAATTCCTGATTCAACGGGTCGGTCTTATCGCCTTGATATTCGGCGCGCTTGCCTTCCAAGTAATCCATTGCCTTATAAGCCAAAGCGTCGGCTTGGGCGTCGTCGGCTGGCAAGGTTACGCCGCGCGCTGTCGCATAGGCCCGCGCATAAGCAAGGTCAATATACGAATCAGCGTTTGCAACAATCGAACCGTCTTCAACAATAAGCGCCATGATTACACCAAATCGTCAGGAATTACAATTTCGGCGAAAGCAAGCGCCAATTTAATTCCGGGGTTAGTTCCGACCGCTTCGTTAGTAAGCTTCAAAACAAGCGTTGTATTCGGCGGAAATATCGTCGGCAATCCGGCGGAACCTGCAACAGCGGCTTTGTTTCCTGCTCCAAACAAGAAATCGACCGGAACGGTTACGCCACCAGACACGCCAGTTGCGCCCGCTGTAATAGCAAGGTCGCAACTTGGGCCACCGGCAAACAAGTTAATTGGTGCGATAGCCGTTCCGGGCGTATAAGTTGCGCCAATTATGTTTTCTAACTTAACCGGGCCTTCGCCCGCTGAAAGGTCGCGGGTATAAATTATTGTATGTTTCGTTGAAGACGTGACAACAGAATAATAATAAACGTCACCGTTTGCGACGTTTTCGCGAAGGTGCGACCAAAAGAAGCCCCGCTTACGAAAAACGTGACCGCGCGGGTCGTTGAGGTCTTGAAGAAAACCCCAATCGGCTTCATTCCAAAGTTGCGCGTTTTCACGAATACGACGCCCGACTTTCGGTATTTGGTGCTTCAAATGAAGTTCTTCTTCAGCCATGACGGTTCCTTAATACATATCAAAACCCCGTTTAAAGGTTGGGGTCGGCGTTGCCCGAAAGGATAACGCGCGCCGACCCCATACGCCTTTAGGCGTTCGGTTTCCAATCGGCGGGCTTGTTAGCCTTGGCCGGTGTGGTTTTGTTCTTGTTGGCTTCAGCCGCTTTCGCCGCTTTTTCGGCGTCGGCCTTGGCCTGTTCTTCGGCTTTCTTCGCGGCTTCGGCTTTTGCGGCTTCGGCCTGTTCCTTACGTTCAGCGTCACGCTTCGCGTTCTTTTCGTTCGTGGCTTTACGTTCAGCTTCGAACTTTTCAATCGCTTCTTCAGCGGTCGGAAGGTTCTTGTAAGTTTCAGGCACGTCGCCCGCTACGCCGTCGCAAGCTTCAAGTGCGCCGGAAGAAGGCACAAAGTTTGCGTTACGGAATGCGACATTCGGGCCGAATTCTTCGGCGACTTCTTGCGCTTCGGCTGAAGGCATTACGCCTTTAATGAAATACAAAATTCGGGGATAGCGTTTCATTTGCTTTACTCCTGTTCAATGGGAAAAACGGGGCCGAAGCCCCGTCCAAGGTTTAGCGCGTTTCGACAACAACGCCCGCAATATCTTTGTTCGAAGTTGCGTACTTGTCCCAATTGGTCGAAGTTGCAAGCGCCGCGTCGTTCGGTGACTTACCGCCGTTGGTTTTATCCCAAGCGAAGCCCTTAACGCCCACATTGTACGACCATTCGGCTTGATAGGTGCGTGCAATGTTTTCGTCGCCGTTCTTCGTTTCGAAGTTGTCGGTAAAGTCGTTGTTCTGGTTGATAACCAGCGCGTCAGCGACAAGGCCCAAGGTGTGATATTCGTCAACACCAGCCGAAACGCCGTCAACAGTGACAAGCGAAGGGCTGTCGGTGGTAACGAACACGCGACCGAATGGGTCGGCAATGACATTCACCGTGCCATAAGTAAATAGGCGTTCGGCGTTTGCCAAGTTGTCGTTATAGAAGTCATGCAACGGCGAAGAATGCAAAATCCAAGCAAGAATTGCATTCGAACGGTCGCCGAACTTACGCGCACCGTTGTTCAGTGCGGTCGGGGTCAGGCTTCCGGCGGTGCCGTCGTGAACAACTTCGGTCACTTGTGCAAGCGCCGCATAAGTTGCCGCAACACCAGTGTTCAGCATGTCGGCCAACGTATCAACAGCCAATTGTTGACCAAGCGCCGCGCCCGCTTCTTCGGGGTTGCGTTGAATCCATTTGAACTGACCGGGGTCAAGGTTTACCGGCGGCGTACCGGCGGCAACTTTAACCATAGTATCAACCAAATGGGAAAGGGTTTTGCCAGTAACCGAGCCCGAACCGTAAGCGTTACGACGACGAACCAAACCGTCAATCTTCGCGTAAAACGCGCGGTCGGAATAGTCGCCTTGGTGCGCCGCTGGCTGAAGGGTAATCGTACCGCGCGAAGCGGCGTTGAAAAGTGCGACCTGTTGGGCCAACACTTCGGTCATTGAATCGTATGCGTATTCGCTGAATACTGCCAAGTCTGAAAGTGCCACGTTATTTACTCCTGTCGTTCTTTAGAACTTTTGACGTGTTCCGCAAGTTCTTTCGGCGACATGCCTGAAAGCGGAACGGGTTTACCGTCGTTGTCCGTGGCACCGACACGGGTTGACTTGTTTTGGCCGTCTTTGGAAGTACCACTTCCCGACGCCTTACTTCCGATTATAATAGCGGAAAAATCTTTGTTTGCAACAAATTCTTGTTGCAATTCGTCGATTGTCATTGCGGAAGGTTGGCCGTTAGCGTCCAAAACCTTCGTCGAAGGTGCGTCGCCGTCCAAATCGGCCATAAGACGCGCTTTAATATGCGGCATGATAAGCGCCGGGCTTGTTGAAATCTTGTGGGCAATGTCTTTCGCCACACTGTCAACAAGCGTGTTTTTAATGAACGCGTCTTTCTTCGAAATCTTGTCTTTGTACGACGTTTCGGTGTCTTCGTGCTTCTTCTTCCAAGACTTTTCAAGCGTTTCAATGTCGCCGCGCTTGCGGGCGTCGTCGCCTTCCAAATCTGCAAGGCGGTCTTCAGCTTCCTTCGCGCGCTTTTCAGCGTCGCGGCGAAGTTGGGCTTCGCGGTCTTTCGCGCGCTTCAGTGCCCCGGTGTCTTCGTCGCCGTCAACGTCAAGAACGTAATCGCCGTCTTTTTCAATATATTCGGCTTTGAGTTCGTCGGAAAGCTTGTCGTAAGCTTCTTTTGAAATTTTCCGTTTAAGTGCCATAGGTACAACCCTTTTCAGTTATGACTAAACACCGTTTAGTCGTCGGTTAAAATTACGCCGCGCTTCTTGCTAAATTCGTCAACACTTAGCGGCTTCGCGTCAACAAATTTCGGAAAGTCTTTCGAAATCAAGTTTCCGTTTCTCAAACCCGCCGCCCGGTCGCGTCCAAGAATATCGTCTTGAACTGTCGAAGGTTGCGACTTCAACCAACTATAATAACTTTGCGGCGCGTCGTCAACGTCGGCGGGCTTCGGAATGGTTTTACTTCGGCAACGAATATGCGCGGGCGGCAACGGCCCTTTGCCGTATTCGTAAGTTTTACCGTCGCGGCCAAGGCAAATGTCGGTTGTTCCGCCGTCGATTACCGAAACCCAAACATAACGACGATAAAAAATCGAAGCAATGCCAGCTTGCACAATTGAACTGACGTGTTGAATTGCCGTCGCAATAACGGCCCCGGCCTGTCGGTTTATCTTTGCAAATTCACCGTCGCGCCAATTCTTCGCCTTGGTTCCAATTATAGCGTTAATCGTTTCTTGTTTCGTCCATTTATTCGCATAAGCCTTGCGAATCATGTTTTCAACAGCTTGCGAAGCCGACGCGGTAAATTGCGAAATAAACGCAAGCATTAACGCACCGTTTGCCGGAATTGGCGAATTCTTAATTGTTGACCAAAGTTGGTCGTCGGCTTTGGAAGTACCAAGAAACGCGGCAAGCCCCCAAATCGGGAAGCCGTCGCCTTCGTCGTAAGCCTGTTGCATTGAACGGCTTTCAAGTGTTTCGAAGATTTCCTTCGTCAAGTCAACGTCAACCGCCATAAAATCGCGAATTTGCTTTTCAAGACGCGCGGCGTAACCGCTATAAACGCGGCCTTGCGCCGATTTTAAATCGCGCAAGAATTCGCGAAGTTCTTTCTTTGTCAATGCGTCAAGCGTGTTGTAATTCAAACGCGAAAACAAATTTCGAAGAACTTTGTCAAGTTTAACAAGAGCTTCGTTGAATTCGCGCGATTGCCCGGCCTTTACCCCTTCAAGGTAAATTTGGTGCCGGGTTAGCACGTTGAACAGTCTTAAATTATCGGCCATTCAAACCCCCTTTCGATATGCCCACACTTACCCGGCCCGCTTATTGGTTTTGGTTGTCGCCTGTTTGGTCAGGGTTTCCGCCGCTGTTGTCATTCATGTTCGGCGCGTCGGCAAGTTCGGCGTCGATTTCTTCCTTCGCCTTTTTGTCGTCAAGCTTCGCGACGCCAGCCTTACGCAAGTTTTCGCGCATTTCGGTAAACGAAATCGCCCCGGATTGCCATTCGCTGATAACTTGCGCCCGTTCTTGCGGCGTCATGTTTGCAATGTCAAATTCGGTGTTAAGTTCGAACTTAATTCCGTTTTCAGGCACGCCAACAAATATCGCACACCATTCAAGCCCCCATTGATAGGCGGCGCTTACGTTTTTCGCTGAAGAAGTCAGGGTTGAATTTTCGGAAGTCGCTTCAAGGTCGGCTTCGGTTGCGGTGCGCTGAACTGTCGTTTGTTCGACAAGCTTTGCGCCAAGGGCGACCATTTGCCTTTCTTTGTGTTCCATTGCTTCCTTTGGCATGGTGTTTGAAGCGGCCTGAAGAAGCCCGGCGGAACCGCCTTCGGGAAGTGGAACAGCGCCGCGCGAACCAAGCGTTACAGTTCCGCCCATTACGTTTTTAACCCATTCTTCAGTTAATCCGGCAAAGTACGGCGTCGGCTGACCGACAATAAAACAGCTTTCTTCGTAATCCGCCGAATTGCGATAATGCGCGATATTCAGCGACGCCAAGTCATACAACGGCGGGTTGTCAATTTCAACGTCGTTGTTTTCCGAACCGATAAAGGTAAACGGAATTTCTTTCAGCAATGCGCCGGAAGAATCGCGCGGTTGGTACGATTCGGAAATTCCAAAGTTGCCGCCTTCTTTGCGCCAAACTTCGACGGTGTAAACGTCAACGCCTTCGTCAATGTTGTCTTGAACGTTGTCTTGACTTTTGCCAAGGCGAAGAACGCGGAATTGTTCGGCTTCCTTCATTTCAAAGCCGTCGTCGGATTGAATATAAGTTTCAGACAATACGACAAGCGACAGAATTTCACGCGCCCCGCGCTTGGTCGTGCGCCAATTCAAAACGCGCCAAGGTGCATAAAGGTTGACCGTTGGGCGTATGTCGCCCGCTTCCAATTGCGCCCGGCTGGCGACGCCTTCGGTTGCCGGGTAATCGACGAACAACCCGGCCCGGCCATGCGACAACACATAAGCGACAGCCTTCTTCGAAGATTGGGTTAAGCTGACGCCGCCCCCGTTTGCGTCTTCGTTGACAATCTGAAGCAATGTGGGAACTTCAACAACAGGGTCGCGAAGAAAGACTTGACCGACGAAGCCTTTCAAAGTTCGTGCCGTTACGTTATAGAAAACAGCGCGTTCAATATACGCTTTGAAACGTGCAAGGTTTTCTTCGCTTTCGTCTTCGGCGTTTGGTTGCGGAAGGTATTTCGCTTTTGCGGCCTTAACCTTAACTTCGCCGTCGATACAATCGCGGATAAGTTGATAAAGTGGCAAAAGCGCCTTTAAGTCTTTTCGTACAAATGCAACGTTTGGCATAGCTTCGCCCCTTATCTTGCAAACTTAACGTTAATCTTGCGCGCAATTCGATTCGCGCCTTTTAGAACCCGATAGCGCACCATATCATAACAATGGTCTTCGGCGGTAGTGTCAACGTCGTCAATCTTCACTTCGTCACGCGGAAGCGACGGCAAAGTTTCGATTGAACCAACGCAATTTTGCATGAAATAAATTGCCGGGCCTTCTTTACGATTAGCCGCTTCCAACCTATCACGCAACAACTGAAGGCCGTTTTTCCTTGAACCCGGCGACTTGTCGCTTTCAGTCCAACGAACGCCCTTCTTCGACATTTTCTTTTCAATCGTGTCAACGTCGCTTTCGCGAACGTCCCGAATTTGGTTATCGGCTGGCCCCGGCCAAGGTTGCGACGGAACCCAACCTTCGCGCATAAGTTCAATTTCGCGTTCAATAATCCCGTCGGCTAAATCCGGCGCACTTAGCTTCAAACCTTTATTCGAACCAATTTCTTTCGTTCCGTACCATTCGGCAAGCTGAACCAACGTGCCCGGCGGCGGGCAAAACGTCGAACCGTCGGGAAGGGTTGCTTCTTCGCCGTTGGCTTCGGCCCACCAGCCAACACTAAACGGGTGTGTTGACCCCCAATCAAGCGCGCGGTCAATATGCCAGCTTTCAGGAATGGCAAAGCGCGGCAAGACGTGCGTCTTCTTCGACCAAAGGTCGTCGATTGCGCCGCCCGCTGTAAAATCCCAATCGCCTTCAAGCCATGCTTTGCGAAGGTTCGGGTCGCTTGCGGTCAGGCGGTCAAGTTCGGCAATATAATTCGCGTCAAGGTATATATTTTCGCGATAAGACCCGAAGATTGCAACTTGTGTTTTAACAACTTCGACTTCTTTTTGTTGTTTCGGGTCGAATACTTCGACGGTTGTTCTTACGACTTCGCCATTCGCGGCGCAATTGATAAAACGACGTTTGACCCAATTGTGACCGGGGCCGCTTGGGTTTGTCGTGCTGAATACTTCAAGCGGTATGTTCGGAAGCGGCTTGCCGTCAAACGTCGCATAAATAACGTTTCCGTCTTTCGTATAGCGCGGCTTGCCTTTTTCGTCAAGTGCTTTCGGCGTGTCACGCGTTGGCGTAAACGACGAACGGTTTGTTGACATTAACTTGTCGTAAAGTTCGGCGGTTGGGTGTTTGGTAAGTTCGTTCCAACCAAGAAACGGGTATTCGTGACCGTGAAAGTTGTCATAATCCGAAAGCTTCTTGACATGACGAAACAACAGTTCTTCACCTGTCGGCCAAACCCATTTATATTCGGAAGCTGATTCAAGAAACTTCGCACCGTCGCCGAATGCGTTGAAGAAACGCTTCGATTGCGCGACCAAATCCGAAAGGTTTTTAAATTCGCGGTCGAAGATTACACCGCGCCAATACGAACCATAACCAAGACCAACGCGACGGCGAAAGCGCATAAGTTGGGTAATGGTTTTGCCGGGGCCGCGCGTCCCGTGGTAAAGCGTATGGTGACAACGGGTGTCAACCGCCAGTTCTTGCGAACTTCCTTCTATTGGTTCCCATACAACTTCAATATCGTCTTGTTTAATGTTTGGTTGAAGCATTCGTTAAATTATCCTGTTGCTTACGAAGCTTCGCTTCCCAATCTTCGTCGCTTCCATTTTCACGAACAACCATGACGCGGTTATTCGTCACGTTGTTATTGTTGTTAATGGTGGTTTGCGGCTTTTCGATAAATCCGCGAACGTCGGCATAAAGCTTGCCAAGCTTCGCGTAATCTTCAGGCGAAAGGCGTTCTTCTTGCATCTTATCCCAAAGGTGACGCGCAAAGTCGGCTTTTGTGGGTAGAAAGGAAAGTTCGCCGCCTTCTTCAAGAAGTTCGGCTTGCGCCGCGATAACTTCGGGGTCGGTCGGCCATTCGTTAGCAACACGAAGGGCGCGCGACGTATTATCGGGGAACAGTTGCAACGCCGCTTTGAACGGGTCGCTTATTTTGAGTAACAGCCGGGCATATTCGGCTTTTAATTCTTCGTCTGACATTGCGGGCGCACCTTAGAAAGTTTCTATTAAATATAAGCCGCGCCCGGCTTTTGGGCAAGCTTTAATTGTTTTGCTTATTCGTCATTGCAGTAAGAAGGGCGTCAATCCGCCTGTTTGTTTCGCGCTGTTCTTCCCGCATTTCGTGAACGCTTTTTTCAATGCTTGAAATATGACCGTTCAAATCGTCGCGGCGCACATATTCGCTTTGAACTTTGTTAATACGTTCGTGAAGCTTTTCGTCGCCTTCGTTAATACTTTTCATAACTTGACGGTCGCGCACAATCATTCCGCCTATTACAGAAAATAGCGCAATTGCGGCACCAATAAGCCATTCAATCCCCGAATTCATTTAAAACCCTTTTTGTTATTCATGCCCACACAAAGCCGCAAAGGCCGCATTATGCGCCACAATCTGACGCCGCGTTTCTTCTGTATCGTTACGCGAATACGATATTGGTTCGAATGCCGAACAAGCGACCGAATCAGTCGCGAAGGTTCGGGTCGTTGTCGTCTGGCACGCCGTCGCGCTTATCAAAATCGCGAACAGCATTACGACGCGCCCGACGCGCTTTTTCAATTGCTTCGTTTGCATTCTTCAACCCTTCGGCAATTGCCTTCGCTTCGCCAGCTTCCAAAAGTTCGCGATTTCGCAAATATTCGGTTAATGCGCTGGCGAAGCCAAGAACGGCCTTCAGTAAGCCAACTAAATTCATTTGTCGTCGGCGTTTTTATTTTTGCCAAAGTTACCGGCAAGCATGTTCAGAATACGAAGAATCGTGTTCAAAATTGCGTCGTCGGTCTTCGTCGGCGTCAGTGCTGTAATTGCAGTCGCCGCCGTCACAACAGCCGTAACAGCCGTCAGCCATGCGGGGAACGCGTCGAAAAATGCGCCCAAACTTGCGAACAGCCCGGTCGCGGTTTCGCCGTCGGCGGCAAGTGCGATACCCGGCGCAATAAGCGCGGCCATAAGTACGAAAAACAGTGCAATGAAATTTTTCACGGTATTAGCTCCTTTCAAGCTTCGTTTTTAGAAACCCGACCGTCAGACTTGACGACGGGCAAGTTATCGAAACCAACACCTTTCGGCATGGGCCGCGATTTCGGCCAACGATACGCCAAAACGCGCGACGTATCGAAAGGTTTGACGTTCACGGCGTCGCCTTGATTGCCGCCAAGAACCATAAGATTTCCGCGTTGGTCTTTGCCAACAACAAAGCCAACATGACCCGACCAACCTTGCGGCGAACCGCGCCAAAACGCGACGATACAACCAACCGCAGGGCCGTCAAGCTTTTCACCCCAATTCACATAAGAACGCGCGGCGGCTGAACGCGAAGATTCAACGCCGTCTTCTTCCAATACGCCGCCAACATAACCGGCACACCAAGGCGTTTCGTCGTCTTTAAATGGAACGCCAATGCGACGCCAGAATTCAAGAATTTCTTCGTTGTGTTTCGAACCTTTGATTTCTTCAAGGCCCAAATAAGAAAATGCAACGTTCAACCAAGAAGGCCGTTGGTTGCTTTGAATTGAAGTTTTGTCGGGAAGTTCGGACAATGCCGCGATAATAGCCGCTTCAGTCTTCGGGCCGTAATCGCCGTCGATTGGGCCGGGGTTGAATCCTTTATTCGAAAGAAGTTTTTGAATTTCGTAAAATGCGCCCATTTGTTCGAAGCCTTTGACGTTGTAAGAAGAAAACTATCAAAGAATATAACCGAACTTTGGACAAAAAGAAACCCCGATTTTTAGGCCGGGGTTTCTAAAGTGCCGCTTATCGAAGCTTATTCGACGCGGAAGACGCGTGCGCCCGGCCCTTTCGGGTCTTCAGCGCCAACGCTACGCACAACGAACTTGCGGGTAACTTCGCCGCTTTCGTCTTTGTAACGGGCGGTTGCACTGGAAACAGTCGAAGCAAGGCTTTTCGCCGGGTTCGGCTTGTCTTCGCTTACCGGCACATGGAACGAATGACCAACGTCCATATCGTCGAACGGATAGATATTCGCGCCACGGCCACCACGACGGACAGTCGGAAGGGCAACGCCGGTTTCCAGTTCGAAAGACGGTGCGGTTTTGGTTTCGGTTGCTTCAGCGGAAGCGGTTTCAGCGGTTTCAGCGGTTTGGTTCATTTTTGACATACCTTCTTCAGTTGCACGGGTTGCAACGTTGCCGTCTTCGTCGGTCATGGTAACGTTGATTTCAACAAGACCAAGTTCAACAAGCTTCGTCGTTTCAGATTCAGCGACAAACAACATGCCGCTTTCGGAATTGGTAGCTTCGACGATATTTGCCAGAAGGTCAAGTTCTTTTTTGGTTGGTTTCTTTGCGCGTGCCATTTTTAAGGCTCCTTTCAGGTTAAAGTTAAATTTGCCGTTTCGGCATGGTTGATAATAGGCCGACGATTATTCGTCGTCAACCCTTTTTTCGTCGAAAGTGCAACTTTCTTCGAAAATCTTTTTAAAATCAGGCCAAGCGCCTTCGCGTACCATTTCGCAATAATGCGCTTGACTTTTAAGTTCGTCTTCGTAATCCATACGGCCAACAATGCCGAACAATACGACGGCAACAATTATGCCAATTCCTGTCAATACTTTGTTCGTCATTGCTTCGGTTCCTGAAGATAACTTTCAACGCCCTGTTCGGCAAGAAGAAGGGCGAATTCTATTGGCCCTTTCATTTGGTTAAGCGTTGGAACAATACCGTCGGCCCCGATTGCTTCAGCGGCTTCGACAAGCTGTTGAAGTGCGACGCCTTGAAAGTGCAACGTCTGATAAAGCACGGCGGAAGCGCGAAGAAGGTTGTAATATTCTTCGTGAACCGAACCGGCGGTAAATACAAGTTCGCCGGTCTTGGCGTCAGTGTCAACGCTGATAATTTCGCCGTCGGGAAACTTGACAAGCTTCAACTTCATTATTTCGTCATGGTTTAACATTCGTCTTGCTCCTTCAGAAAAGTTCGGGCTGTTGATACTGTAACAAAACCCGTCGATTCGCACAAGTCGCAATCAAAATAATCTTCGGGTCTTGGTTCGACGTAAGTTAGGCCGATACATTGCGGGCACCGCGTTTGAATTTCTTCGCCGGGTTCGCACCAGTTAGCCCACACTTCAAGAGGATAGCCGCCAGCCGCAACAATACCCCTTACATACTGGTTCGCTTCGGTCAACAACATTTCGCCTTTGCAGTTGTGGCAACGCACCTTTCGCCCGAAGCCCTGTTGTATAGCTTCGACGGTCAACCCTTCAACTTCGAAACAGTGTTGTTCGCACGAATCAAGGCGGATTTGGTTAAGCTGAATCTTTTCAAAGTCGGCCATTACGCACCCCCTTTAAATACGATTTCAACATTGCCGTAAAGCGTTTCTTTCTTCACTTCGTCGCCTTCGGTAACAAAATTACCGTCAGCGTCAGCAACGAAGCGCACGACAAGGCCAAGGTCAGTATCGGCAACGGTGCAATATTTAACTTCATTGCCGTCAAGCTTTACGCTTTCGACGTTTTGCCAATTTTCGGAAACTCCAACTTCAACACGCATGTTTAATACTCCCAATCCGGTTCATAATCTGGTTCGTAAGAATTAACAGCTTCAAAGCAAGCTTCAACAATGCGGTCTTCTTCGCCTTTCACGCCGTCAATTCGCTTATATAACCAATCTGGCGACTTTTTGCAAGGCTTACCGGCAATTTCGACAATCGACCATTCGTCGATATAATCCGACATAATACCAACGTCAGGTTCAGCCGGGTAAACGGTGAATTCGATTGTAACCGGAAGACCGCCAAGAACTGTAATTTCTGTTTGCATTGTTGAAACTCCTTCGTTGCTGTTACGTTCAATATACGACGAAGCTTCGAACTTGTCAAGGCTTGACGAACTTTATTTTTCGAATATGCAACGTTTCGCCTTCGGACGCCTTTCGAACAATCTGTTCGGCGTGCTTCGGGTTGTCAGCCGTTACGGTGTCGGCGTTGCGTTCGCCAGTGCTGGCGACGGTGTAATGAACAGTAAAAAGCTTAACCATTGTCTTTCGCTCCTTCTGGAACTTCGCAAACCTTTTGCGCTGGAAAGCGCCCGTCGTCGTCTTCCATATACAAGAAGCCGTTCGCTTCAAAGAAGCGGTATTGTTCGAAGTCTTCCGGTTCGTACAACGTCGAAATAACTTCGTTCACCGTGCGGCCTTCGTTGAATAGTGTTGCGGCTATATCCGCCGCTTTGCTTGCGTCTGACATTTTGCTTACTCCTTCGGTTGCCATTCGATATAAGACCGCAACACGCTTGCGGCATGTTCCCAACTGTAACACGTCATAAAGCCGAAGCCAACCCTTTTCGCGTATTCGCCGAATTGAATTTGTTCGTCTGACATACCGCCTTTAGACTTCGACGTTTTGGGCCGTTGGTCTGGCTTCTTCATTTCGATATAAAGACCGTGCCATTGTCCGACAGGCCAAGGAAGAAACGTGTCGGAAACACCTTGTCGCACGCCTTCGGCCTTCAGTTGCGCCCCGCGTATCTTACGCGACTTGTCGTCGTCGCCCCGGCTTCCGCCGTTGGGTATCGCGTGAAACCATTCAAGGGCCGGGACGGCTGGCGGGTCGCCCGCTTTATACTTCGACCGCTTGAAAGCTTCGTTGCCATTCTTCGACCAATCGTCGGCAACGTCGAAGCCGTGACGATACGCAACAGCGGTGTAAGCGAATAACGCGACTTGGTGCGCGTGTTCGGTGCCTGATTTGGCTAGTTTATCCGGTGTCATTATTCAAGCCCCCATTTGTCACGACACGGCGCACAAACGCCTTTCACAAGCCGACCTGACCATTCGCAGCAAAGGTCACAATCGCCCGGTTTGCCGGGGTCAAACTTCGCCGCTTCGGCACGAATGCGCGCTTGTTCTGTTTGAAGTTCCGCTTCAATGCGGTCGTTTGTAACGTCTATTTCGTCAGCCATAACTATTCCCCTTGATTGCCCACAATTTGATAAAGCTTCCCTGTTGTTTCAAAAGTACCCGCCGCCACGTTATCAGGAACAGCGTTAAGAAAGTCAATTTCAACAAGTGCGTCGATTGCCGCTTTAAGTCTTGCGGTTGAACCTTCAGGCGCTTTTCTAAATGAAGCAAGGCTTGCGCTTCGGCGTTGAATATACGAATAACTTATTACGTTTTCAATTTTAGCTTCAGCATTAAGCTTTTTATCATATTTCAAGCAATCTTCAAAATTAGATTCAATGTATTGCGCGACAATGCTTTTAATGTCGCTTACGCTGTCGCCTATTTCGCTATGTTCAACCCGGCCTTTTTTGTCACCCGTTGAATAACGGTAAAAAAGCTTTGTGTTGCTTCCGTCTGGCAAGCGTTGCACTTCGAACACTTCAGGCCATTCGATAACAACAACAGCTTTCTTCCCCACGTTAGCTAAGTCGGCAATTTCGCGCAACAACGCAAGCGAATAACCTTCGCGTTGAATAGCAAACGACTTGCCTTCAGGTTGGGATTCAATCGGCTTCATTGCTTCGACATGCTTCAAATAATATTCGCCAACGTTCGACGGTTCGACGTATTCAAATTCGTTTTCGGTTTCCATTTCTTCACCTTTCTTTGTGTTAATGAATATAACAGGTTAAAGCGTAATGCACGCCGCGCGGTTTGTCAACTGTTATTTTGTTAAATTGTTATGACGAAAACCATTATACGAATTGAAGGGTTTGTTGAATAGCTAAGTTACTGATAAATAAAGAAATATAAAATATATAATACATATAATAGTAATTAAGTCTTTTTAGTATAACAAGGTTAATGGCGGTAGTTTGTTAGGATTATGCTGGTTTAGGGGGTGGTTTCCATTATACAACGCTTAGGAATTATAAAACGTTTAAAAACAATAACTTAGCTTCAAAAAACGTTATAGAAACGGCTTATATTCGTATAATGGTTTAAATATAATGCGTTTAACAGTTTAACATATAAAAAAAAGACCGCCGAAGCGGTCAAGTGTTGAAGTGTTTTATCGTTTGAGCAAAGATAGCCGTTCGCCCCAATCTTGAAGCGCCTGTTGAATACCTTCGTCGAATTCGTCATGTTCGCCAAACGTGCGCGCCGAATCAATATGGTTTTCAAGTGTCTTTGCCGTTTGCAACGTCGGATTGCGTAACAGTTCCCCGGCGGCGTAATCGTAGCCTTGCCGAAATCTTATTTGCTTTTGCTGTTGCTTGTGTCGATTGAACCAACGTTTGAACATTATTGCACCCTTTTAAGTTTATCTTCGAACGCTGAAACCGCAACCGGGGCAATTGGCCGGATTAGTTCAAGCATTGCTTCCGCATAAACACGAATTTCATATTGCGCGTGCGGGTGAAGTCTTTCACTAAGAAAGCGAAAAAGGTTATGAAGGTTGACCGTTGCAAACATATGGCTATATGTTGAAACAGGAAGAACAGACCGGGCCAATTCACGCGGGACAGCGTTAGAAATCATTTCACGGTAAAGCGCAAAGGCGGCTTCATTCTGTCGTCGCATTGCTGCAAGTGTGCGTTCGATTTCAAGCCGCTTTTCAGCCGGAAGCGCCATGTATTCGACTTCAGTTAAAGGGTCGCGCATTTGCTTGTTGTGGGCATTTTGCGTGCCTACAAGGTGCGGGGCCGGAATGTAAAATTCTTCCGGCAATTCCCTATAACGGGCGCTTAGTTCATTGTAACTTTGGGTTCTGTGACGGTGCCATTGACGAAATACGAAGATTGGCGCTTTAACGTCAAACGTGAACGTCACGCTTTCAAATGGCGTGTTGTGGCCGTTGTTGTAAAGATAGTTAATAAGGCGCTTATCGCTTCCTTTATCTTCACCGGCCCGCCAATCAGCGTCATAAGACACGCGGGCATTTCGCACAATAGACAAGTCGCTTCCCATAGAATCAACAAGCCTTACAAATCCGAAATCTAATACTTTAATCATTTGCTTTGCTCCTGTTTACGTTTTTGAATTTCGCGGTCTATATACCAAGCGGCTTTTTGAAGGTCTTCAATTGCGTCTTTCTTCAAATCACACCGCCAAATATATTTAACCGCATTGCCTAAGTTGAAACCCATATGTTCAACAACGTCGATACATTCAACACCTGAAGGGTGCCCGTTGTAGTGTTTAGGGTGGTTTACGTTTTCAGCCATTTGCTTAACTCCTTTGTTAATACGGCAATTGAATATTAGACACGACGAAGCCCCGCGTCAAGTAGTTTTTGACACGGTACGAAAGAAAACTTCGTTTAAGCTTCGTTAAAGTTCGAAGACGCGGGGATTTGATACCATGAACGCGCGGGCACTGGTGCCGTAATCTTTCGACAATGTGGCCCGGCTGACTTCCTGAAGGTCGCCGCGTTCGGTAAGCGTTGTCAGGGCGCGCTTGATTGCCCCGCTTGACCCTATGCGGTCTTTACGGAAGACAGCGACAGCGGCAAGCTTACGTTGAAGGAAGGAATAAGGAACAATTCGGTTCGAATGAAGGTTTGACATGCCGTCGCCCGCATACTTGGAAACGTCAGGCCAAGGCGAAACAACAAAGTCTTTAACCGTCGCAATTACTTTCGCAAGCTGTTTCGTTTCGTCGTTATCAACGCCAATTTCGCCAGCGTTGAAGCGGTCAAGCAAGTTTCGAACGTCAGCAACAACAATGTTCGTCGCCCATGTTGCAACGTCAAGCGAAATTGTCGGGTCGTATGGGTTGCAACCAACAGCCACAAGCCCGGCAAGCTTCATTGCTTTAATATGCGCCCGGTTCCAAAGGTGACGACGAACTTCTTTGTCGCTTCCGTTAATTTGCAAATCGCAATGACGGTCGAATTCGTCGAACATGCGTTTTGCTTCCGGTGACATTTGAACGTTAATCGCCTTGTGTTGGCTGTTCAACATTAAAGCATGGGCGCACAACGTCGAAAGCCTGTCGATAAGTTCAAAGCTTGGTTGTGCGTGCAAATGGGCCGGGTTGTATGGCGGGCGTTCGCCGTGGTATTCAATGATTGTAAAGCGCGGAAGCAAGCCTTCAGAAATCAAACCTTCGTGAAGACCTTCGTAAAATTTTTCGGGTGTTGATTCGCCAAGCAACGAAAACGCCGGGGCAAGAACCGCGCTTGTGTTCTTGTCTTTGTCCGAATAAATAGAAGGTCGAAGAACTTTACCTTCGCCTGATTTGTTGTAAGCGTCAAGCAAGAAGCGACGAAGGCCCATAAGGTGCGGCGGTGCGTTATGGCTTGCCATTTGCTGAAGGTAAATACCAAATTCGCCAACCAATGAAACGAAACTTGTTGGGCCTTTCGACATATACTTAATAACAGCTTGGGACGAAGCAATTTCCGCCGGGCCTATGAAATCAGTTGACGCGGGAACGGTTCGAATGACCGACGCAAAAAGCTTGTCAATACCTGAAGCAATCGCTTCTTTACCTGTACCAGTTGGCGCAAGAAGAAGCGTATATTGATTAAGCCCCGTGCCAGATATGTTATAAGCCCTTCCCACAATACCCGCAATCATGCCAAGCGCACCGGCAAGGGATATTTCGGGAACAGGTCGCGGCGCTTGGGCGTATATGAATTGCGCGATTTCACCAACCAACCCCGGCGGGACGCTGTAAACGTCTTTTGACGGCTTCAAGTCTTCCGTTTTCGGGTCTTGCCCCTGTTCTGGTTCGATACGGTTTTGAAGGCTTTTGGCTTCTTGAAGGTCTTTCTTTTGCTTCGCTTCAATCGCTTCGTTCAATTGGTTTCGTAAGCCGTCAATATCAACCGGCGGAAGCATACGGTCGAAACACTTGTTCAACATATAATTAACGTAATCGTCGCGCTTCGCTTTGTCGCGTTGGCCTAAACCTGACGCCCTGAACAAGCGGGAAATTTGCGCCCGGTTTTGCGTATAAAACGCGATAATGTCAACAAGTGCAAAGTCGGCTTCGGATTGCGACGGGTAATAATCTTGCCAGCGCCCGGCGTATAAGTCGGCGAACTTTTCACCGTTGGCCGCGTCGGTTGCGCGTTGAATAACAACTTCGTCGCTTTCCTTAGCTTCGGCAAGACCCGCGTAAACGGCGGCGGCTTGGTTGCCTGAACCCATTTGCGACCAAAGCACGTTTAAAAGTTCGTTCTGTTCTTTAATAGGGGCGTCGCGGTAAACGTCGCCGGTCATTGTCATATAACGACCCGACGAATAAATTTCGATAAATGAACGGCGACGACCCGAAGGCAAGCTTCCCTTTATGATAATGTGAAGGCCCGAACCTGACGGCGAACGTTCGGCGAAGCTGTCAAATTCGTTGTATATCTTAATTTGACGGTCAAGCGCGGTTTGGTCGCCCTTGGTGTCGTCAAGGTCAATAAAGGCGAAAGGGTCGGCTTCGGTCAATACGAAACCAATTCCGTCATACCAATTGGACGTTGAAGCGGCATGGCAAGCTTGGTCGAAAGTGGCCCAAGTGTTCGGGTCGCTAACGCTGGCAAGTCTTCCGTTGTTTGCTGAATACGGAACTTTTGTCGGCTTTGCGCTGTCGGTGTCTTCAAATCGCCAAACAACCCATTGCGGGAACAACCGCATTTCTTGCGGAATATTGTTGTAATCCATATTTATTCGACCCTTAACTTCGTACCTGATAGGTGTTCATATAAAGCTTGAACCGTGTTCACCGACGGGTTTTCAATCTTTCCCCGGTTAAACATACGAAGCCAAGATTCTTTAATTCCGGTCGCGTCTTCAATGCTTGCAAAAGTAACTGTCACGGGCCTATTCTTCAGCAAATCCCGCGTTTTTTCATATAAAGTCATAAGCTTGTCGCCTTGAATGTGGGCAAGTGTTCTAAGTTTCGTTGCTTATCATAGCTTGCAAAATCTTAGCTGTAAAGAATAAAATTAGTTGACAGTGCCGGGCGGGTGTCCTAAGCTGTCACAACACTGAAGCAAATTGGAAATTGCAAAATGAATAATTTTGAACTTCACGAAAAAGCGCAATTTTTGGCCGACACTCAATCGGCGTATAATTTAGCGCGTCAATTAATTGAACTTGAAAATAAAGGAGCATTCGAAATGCTGAAAGTCAAACGTCTGTCGCCAGCCGCGACGCTTCCAAAGTATGCAAGCCTTGGCGCGGCTTGTTTCGATATTTCCGCCGCCATTACTGAACCTGTTTGCGTAGTGCCCGGCGAAGCGATTGTTGTTCCGACCGGCATTGCCGTTGAAGTCAAAGAAGGCTTCGCGCTTATGCTGTATAGCCGAAGCGGTCACGGTTTCAAAAACAACATTCGTCTTTCAAATTGTGTTGGCATTATTGACAGCGATTACCGGGGCGAAATCATGGCTTCAATTTACAACGACGGTCACGCGCAATTTGAAATTCAACCCGGCGACCGTATTCTTCAAGGCTTTGTCGTATCAGCACAACAAATTGACATTGAAGAAGTTTCCGAACTTGGCGAAACCGAACGCGGAACCGGCGGTTTTGGTTCAACAGGAACCGGCGAACTTTTTTCGAAAGAAAGTGTTGACAAGGCCGAATAAAGGTCGTATATTCTAACCATGCCGTCGGATAACCCGGCGGCAACTTAAACCCGAAAGGAGCAACGAACATGAATGAACAAGCAAAGCGTGACGCTAAGATTCTTGAATGGCAAGAAGCGGTTAAACAGCTTGCCGCCGCTAAAGACGCGGAAGCCGCACTTCGTAAAGAAGTTTTAACCGAATGTTTCGACTTCGACGGCGACGACCGCGAAGGAACGCAAAACGTCGAACTTGGCAACGGTTACAAGCTGAAAGCTGTCTTCAAACTTAACCGTCGTCTTAACAACAAAGACGAAGCCGTTGACAAGGTTCTTACCAAAATAGAAAAAAGCGGCGCTGAAGGCCAATTTGTCGCCGAACGTTTGGTTAAGTGGAAGCCTGAACTTTCGCTTTCCGAATACAAAAAACTTCCTGAAAAGTTCAAGAAGCTTATTGACGAAGTGTTGACCGCTTCGCCCGGTACGCCAGCCCTTGAACTTGTGGTTCCAAAATCCAAGTAAGCGGCTTGCCCGGTTGCCCACAACAGCCGGGCCATTCGCAAGGGGTTGAACAATGTCAAATTCAATCAAAGCGGGGCTTTTTCATGTAATCGAAGGGGCTGTTGCGATAACCCGAAGCAAAGGCGTTTTTAAACAAACGAAGGTTTATCAACGCAATGGTTTGATTTATTGTCAGCACGGCGGCGGTTATATTCGAATAAGCAAAACAGGAACGTCGAACCCAAATGTCTATATTGACGGGTTGGAAATTCCCGACGGCTTCGGATATACAAAGCTTGGCTATATGTGCGAACCTTCGCACCCTGAAAAAGCCTTTAACGAAAAAGGTGAACGTTTATGAATGTCAACCAGCTTCGGCCAGCGTCGCAACTGGCCCAACAATTCGGGGTTAAATGTCTGGCCTATGGCGGGCCGGGCATGGGTAAAACCCCGCTTATTAAAACCGCACCAAGGCCCGTTTTGTGCGTCGTCGAACCCGGCATGTTGTCAATGCGTGACGCGAACAACCTTCCGGCTTGGGACGCTTACACGCCCGAACGTATTGAAGAATTTTTTGATTGGCTTTTTAAGTCGAACGAAGCAAAACAATTTGATACAGTCGGCATTGACAGCGTTTCGCAACTTGCCGAAATCTTTCTTACGCAAGAACTGAAGCGTAATAAAGACGGGCGCAAAGCTTACGGCGAAATGTCGCGTCGTGTAATGGATTTGGTCAACGGCCTTTATTACTTGCCGAACAAGCATGTTTATTTAATCGGTAAACAAGCGGTTCGCGACGAAAACGGCGTTTCAACCAAAGCCCCTTATTTTCCGGGTCAAGACTTGAACGTTAAAGTTCCGCATTTGTATGATGAAATTCTTCACATTGGCGAAGCAAACGTTCCCGGTCAACCGAAGCCCGTTGTCGCAATTCGGGCACAACCAACTTTCGGCATAATGGCCCGCGACCGTTCGGGTCGGCTTAACGAACTTGAACCGCCTAACTTGGGCGACTTGTTCCGAAAGTGTATGTCGTAAACGGTCTAACTTTCTTCGTACCGTCAAACCGAAGATAAACTTTAACTTTTGCAAAAGGTGAAATCATGGCACAACTAATCCAAGCGTTTAACGCTCAACAGTACGACCCAACCCAAGGCGTCGGCGGTCTTCCGATTGGCCGTCACCCGGTAGTTATCGAATCGTCTGAAGTAAAGGCGAATTCGAAAAACGACGGCGGTTATCTTCAGTTGAATTTGAAGATTATCGACGGCCCGCAACAAGGCACAACCGGCGCTTACCGTCTGAATTTGTATCATTCCAACCAACAAGTTGTTGAAATCGCGCACCGTCAGCTTTCGGCGGTTTGTCATTGCGTTGGCGTGTTCAACGTTCAAGATTCAGGGCAATTGCACAATATCCCGTTCGTTGTTGAAGTTGGCCCGCAAAAGAACGACCCTCAATATACCGAAGTTAAGAAGGTGTTCGACGCAAACGGTAACGAACCGGGTAAAACCGGTCAGGGTCAAGCCCCGGCACAAACCCAAGGTCAGGGCCAAGGCGGCGGTTTCGGCGGGCAACAGCAAGCCCCGGCACAACAGCAACAGCCCGCGCAAAATGGCGGCGCTTGGGGCGGTCAGCAACAGGCACCAGCCGACCAAGGCCAGAACCAGAACAACGGCGGTCAGCCAGCTTGGGGCGGTCAGGGCGGCGGCAACCAGCAACAGCCCGATAACAGCCAACAGCAACCGCAAGGCGGCGGTGCCCCGGCATGGGGTAACAATGGCGGTCAGCAACAGCAACCGGCCCAAAACCAGCAACCGGCCAATAATGGCGGCGGCTGGCAACAGGGCGGCGCACCG